>Ga0157372_10000061_pt1 | contig 119814 bp, 120 predicted proteins | sample C55metaG_FD_115307 | JGI IMG/M metagenome (GOLD analysis project Ga0157372, IMG submission 115307) | Corn rhizosphere microbial communities from Kellogg Biological Station, Michigan, USA - C5-5 metaG | ecosystem: Host-associated > Plants > Roots > Rhizosphere > Soil | place: USA: Michigan... | reverse complement strand
GCTTCGCGTTCATGCCAATCTGCAGTACGATATACGGATGTTATGCTTTTAAATGATGGTTCGCCACCTTCATACCGGTCATAAGTCTTGCTTATTTTAAGTGTTAGCTGCAGCTGATAGGGGATAGATGCCAAATGATAAACTACCCCGAAACGGCCGGCTTCAACACCATAATCAACCCCGGTAATGCACGATAAGAAATCGAAATAGGTTTTTGAATTATTGCGTAGCTCAAGACATACATCGGCGATTTGATCCGGCGCAATAAGTAATGCAGGTTGCAGGCCGGTGATTTCTTCCCCTTCAATAACGTCTGCACCGAACTTATCTATCAGTATTTGTTTGATATCTTCAAAACTCATGGTGCTAACCTAACTTTTTTCCAGCTCTTATTGTCGACTTTTTTATAAACGATACGATCATGCAGGCGACTACTGCGTCCTTGCCAAAATTCAATAAGGCGAGGTTTTAAAACATAACCGCCCCAATATGATGGTTTTGGTACTTCTTTATCAGCATATTCGGCTTCCAGTTCATTCATTTTGCTCTCTAATGCGCCACGGTCTGCTATCTCCTGGCTTTGCGGCGATGCAAGGGCGCCTATCTGACTCATTTTTGGTCTTGAATGGAAGTATTTATCAGATTGCTCTTTGCTCAGTTTTTCAATAGTACCTTCAATACGCACCTGGCGCTCCAGTTCAATCCAGTGGAAAACAACGGCCGCATTTGGGTTTTTAGCCAGCTCTTTGCCTTTGCGGCTTAAGTAGTTGGTATAAAATGCAAAGCCGTTATCGTCAAAACCTTTCAGTAAAACTATACGTGCAGAAGGGCGGCCGTCTGGCGTAGCAGTAGCCAGGGTCATGGCGTTTGGCTCGGGTACTTTGGCTCCCAAAGCTTCATTAAACCATTTTTCAAACTGTTTTATGGGGCTGGCGTTGATATCTTTTTCAGATAAAGTTGCGGCGCTGTAATCCTGCCTTAGGTTCTGTAGTTCTGACTGATTCATTTCATGCAAACTTACAAATTAATTATACCGTAAATAATGATATATTGCATTTCATGACAGGACGTTGAACATATTTTACTTTAACTTGTTAATTCATTGTAACCTAAAAATAAGTTTATGTTAAATTCTATCGCAGCCGCCGCAGGGCGATTATTAATATCTGAGCCGTTTATGATGGATCCAAACTTTAAACGGTCGGTTATTTTGCTTACAGAAGTTGCCGAAACCGGCGCCATGGGCTTTATCCTGAATCACCAAAGCGAATACTTACTGGGCGATGTTTTACCCGATATTTCATACTCGGAAATTCCCGTTTATGTAGGCGGACCAGTCGCCGCCAATACGCTCCATTTTATCCATTGCGTGCCCGATAAAATTGAAGGCGGTATAGAAATTTGCGACGGGGTTTATTGGGGAGGTGATTTTGAGGCAATCAAAGAATTGATCACCACTTATCAGCTTAATGAAAATGAAATTAAATTTTTTATGGGCTATTCGGGCTGGACGCCTAATCAATTAGACGATGAGATACAGGAAAACAGCTGGATAGTTGCCGAAAAATGCAGCGCCGAAACCTTATTCGGCAACAGCGAGCATAATATGTGGAAAGAAGTGGTGATCAGCCTGGGTAGCCGCTTTGCGCACATCGCTAACTTCCCTGAAAACCCGCAAATGAATTAATAAATGAAATATATCGGGTTACTATAATTAGTGACCCGATGCTTTCATCTCTTCAGCCGACTCTTCGACTTTTTTCTTCAGATTTTCTTTAAAGGCTATCAGGTTTTTAACCACCTGCTCATCAGCAGTCGAAACTATCTGTGCCGCCAGGATACCTGCGTTTTTAGCTGCATTTAAAGCCACAGTAGCCACAGGGATACCATTCGGCATTTGTAGGATAGACAGGATGGAATCCCATCCATCAATAGAATTGCTTGATTTTACCGGAACACCGATAACAGGTAAATGGGTCAATGAAGCCACCATACCAGGTAAATGTGCGGCACCGCCTGCACCGGCAATGATCACTTTAATGCCTCGACCCGCAGCTTCACGGGCGTAAGTAAACATACGATCGGGCGTGCGGTGTGCTGATACAACGGTAATCTCGTACTCAACACCTAATTCTTTTAATACGTCGGCAGCATCCTGCATCACCGGAAGATCTGATTTGCTGCCCATAATGATTCCTATTTTTGGTTGGCTCATAGTTCTTATAATCTATTTGTCATTGCGAGGAGGGACGACGAAGCAACCGCACGTTCCAAAGTTCGCGATTGCCACACTACGCTCGCAATGACAAGTTTAATTTAACTTATCACGCGCAAGGTATTCTGTACATAACGCGCTTTCTCAATCGCTTTTTCTCTATCCTGATCAACAACGGTAACGTGCCCCATCTTGCGGAAAGGTTTTGTTAAAGCCTTACCGTACAAATGCACATACACGCCCGGACATTTCAAAATCTTCTCTATCCCCTGGTAAACGGCCGGACCTTCATACCCCAGTTCGCCTAGTACATTGATCATTACTGCGTTGCCTATGCAGGTAGTATCGCCCATTGGTTGGTTAAATATTGCGCGCAAGTGCTGCTCAAATTGAGAAACAACATTTCCCTCAATACTTTGGTGACCGCTATTATGCGGACGAGGTGCTAATTCATTTACCAATATGCGGCCATCTCTGGTTAAAAACATTTCCACAGCCAATATGCCAATAATCTTCAGATCTTCAGCTATTTTGCGGGCAATGCGGTCTGCTTCTTTTTGAATTTCTGGCGAAAAAGTAGAAGGAGAGATCAGGAACTCTACCAGGTTAACCTCCGGATTAAATTCCATCTCAACCAGCGGGAAAGTAGCTACCTCGCCATTTTCATTGCGGGCCACTATAACACTAATCTCTTTTTCAAAATCGATCATTTGCTCAACGAGGCTTGGCTCGGTAAAAGCATTGGCTAATGAATTTTCGTCCGCAACTTTATACACGCCGCGGCCATCATAGCCATCGCGTCTTAGTTTTTGTATGTAAGGGTAGCTAAATTCGGTTTGTTTTAACTCATCAACCGAGCTTATTACTTTAAAGGGCGCTGTCGGAATATCATTCTCCTTAAAAAACTGCTTTTGCAGGCCTTTATCTTGTATCAGACGAATAATTCTGGGTTGGGGGTAAACCAATACACCTTCACGCTCCAGTTGCTCCAGAGCATCCACATTTACTTTCTCGATCTCAATGGTTAGCAGGTCTACTTTCTTGCCGAATTTGTACACGGTCTCATAGTCACCCAATGAACCTACCACAAATTCGTCGCAAAGTTTGCGGCATGGCGCTTCACGGTCAGGGTCAAGTACTTTTACCGTTACGTTATAATTGATGGCTTGTTGTATGAGCATGCGGCCCAGTTGTCCGCCGCCTAAAATTCCAAGTTTAAGATCTCCGTAAAATGCTTTCATTTTTGTAAATGCAAGTTTACCCAAATCTTTCAAAAATGTGTAATGTATTTTGGTTTTGTGGGGGGAATAGTTTAATAGATAGGAGGCTCCTACGGAGCCGGGTGATTGTTTGTGAATCTTCTATAAACATGTAGCTCCTATCGGAGCTGATTTATATATCATGGTGATTTTTGCGCTGTTTTACGACGGACTGGCTCCTTAGGAGCCTCGTGTTTATAGCTAAAAATAATGCTTATTTCCACTCCGTAGGAGCGTCCCGAGAATAATTTACCCAGCAATCAATTGCTCGCCTTCTATTTTCTTTTGCAATTCAATGATAGCCCCAATCAAAGCTTCAGGGCGAGGAGGACAGCCCTGCACATAAACATCCACCGGAATAACACGATCAACACCTTTAACCACGTGATATCCATGCTGCCAATACGGTCCGCCGCAGTTTGAGCATGATCCCATAGATATGACATATTTAGGCTCGGGCATTTGCTCGTATAGCCGTTTAATGCGTTCGGCCATCTTAAAGGTAACCGTCCCTGCAATAATGATCACGTCGGCCTGGCGAGCAGATGGACGCATAAAAACCCCCAGACGATCCAGGTCATATGTAGATGCATATGATCCCATCATTTCAATAGCGCAACAGGCAATACCAAACCCCATAGGCCACAATGATGACATGCGCGACCAGTTTAATAAGTCGTTCAGTTTGGTGACCATTATGCCACCGCCTTCGCTGTTTATATCCTTACTCATCTGACGGTTTTTTAAAGGTTGGTTTAAACATTGGTTTGCGTATCGGCGCAGCTTCAGTTATAGCTGGCGCTGTTGATACGGTCGCGGTAGGTTGCTCAACTACCGCTTCAATTGAAAATGCCCGCGCTTTAAAAGCCGACTGATTAACATTCAATTGTTCGTACAGTGAAGCAGGTATATTAGAATTGGTAACCGGCGTAGCAGGCTTTGGTTTTATCCAGTCCAGGTCGCCTTTTACCCAAACATAAACTAAGCCTAATATCAGGATACCTAAAAAGATAAACATTTCAACTAGTGAAAACCATCCCCAGCGTGAATCGGTAGCTATGATCTGTCGGTTGCCAAATACTGTAGCCCATGGGAAAACGAAAACCATCTCCACATCAAACAACAAAAATACAAGGGCTATTACATAAAAACGTGAGTTAAAAGGCAGCCAGGCGTTGCCGGTTGGGTCCTCGCCGCACTCGTATGAAATCAGTTTTTCTTTAGTCGGATTTCGGGGGGCTATCAGTCTGTTCATAAAAAACATCAGACCCATAAAGATAAATCCGGTGATCAGGAAGATAAGTATCTTTCCAAATTCTGATATTTGCGGAACTTCGACCATGCCAGCAAATTTAATAAAACAAACAGACTTTGATGCTATAATTATTGGCGGCGGCGCCTGTGGACTCATGTGCGCCATACAAGCCGGCTTTTTAGGTAAACGCACGCTCGTTCTTGAAAAGAATGACAAAGTAGGTGCCAAGATACTGATTAGTGGTGGCGGGCGCTGCAATTATACTAATTTGTATGCCTCGCCAAAACAGTTTTTGTCTCAAAATGAACACTTTGTAAAATCGGCTTTTGCACAGTGGACGGTTGATGATACCATCAGTTTTTTTGAAACTTATGGCATCATCGGCAAAGAAAAAACACTCGGTCAACTATTTCCGCAAAGCGATAAGGCGCGCGATGTGGTTAAAGTTTTTACAGATCTATGTCATGATCTGGGACAGGAAATTATTACGGAAGCCGATGTGAAAGGCATTGAGCAAATTAAGGATGGTTTTGTGGTGACTTATGAATGCGACGGGAACACCATGAATTTGCAAATCCCCAAAGTTGTGATTGCAGCCGGCGGATTGCCCATTCAAAAAATGGGTGCGACTGACTTTGGTTTGCGTGTAGCCCGTAAGTTTGGTTTAAAGATCGTCGAAACAGCTCCGGCTCTGGTGCCGTTGACAATCACGGGTAAAGACCAGCAATGGTATGAGCAGCTATCGGGCAATAGCATTTTTTGCCGGGTTTGGAACGATAGAGCAAGTTTTGAAGAAAATATATTGTTTACCCATTGGGGCTTGAGCGGACCGGCTATCCTTCAAATATCATCGTACTGGCGGCCGGGCGAATTTATTTATATCGATTTGCTCCCTAATCAAAACATTACCCAACTTATACAGGACGAACGCGAAGTAAACGGTAAAAAGACTTTATTAAACTTTTTATCAAACCTATATACCCGCAAGTTTGCCGAGGCGCTTAGCGGTTATTTGCCGACAGATAAAAATCTGGCTTCTCTAAGCAAAGTCGATATTGAAGCCGTCGATAACCTAATCCATCACTTCAAAGTTAAACCTGCCGGTGACAAGGGTTATGACAAAGCGGAAGTAATGCGCGGCGGTGTATCGACCGACGAACTTTCGTCAAAATCCCTGGAAGCAAAAAAGGTTCCCGGCCTCTTTTTTGGCGGCGAATGTGTCGACGTAACCGGTTGGTTGGGTGGTTATAATTTCCAATGGGCTTGGGCCAGCGGCTTCGTCATCGCCCAAAATATCTGATAACTTAGGCTAGCCTTCGTGATATTATTCGATATAATAATACCGCTTTTGATATTTCGGATTTATTGTATACTTGTATGACGTGAGCAACAGAAAATTCCTTTACGTATCGGGCTATCAATGGCTTTGGGTACTTTATATAGCGGTGGCTATATACACCAGCATATTTAAATATACCAGAGGCATTGATAATAACTATAAAATTTTCAGGGCATCTTATTTCCATGCTACGCAGGAAAAAGACTTGTACGCCAGCTACCCGCAAGAGTACGGCGACCTGTATTATTATGGGCCAGTGTTTCCACTGGTTATAGCGCCATCATCATTATTGCCACACTTTTGGGGCTTTTTGTTGTGGGAGTTAGCTAACGCGATAGCCATTTTGTTGGCCATAAATTTGCTGCCATTTACAGTCAGGCAGAAGAGCCAATTGTTGTTGCTCTGTGCTGTTGAGTACGCCAACTCGATATTTTACATGCAGTTTAACCCGGCTATAACGGCCATGATACTGCTTAGTTTTATATTGGTTGAACGTGGCAAAGAACAATGGGCCACGCTGTTTATTGTGCTCGGATTTTTGATTAAGCTGTATCCGGTTATAGGTCTTACTTTCATCTTGTTTTCGCAAAACAAGGGCAAGTTTGTTTTGTGGACTGCTATTTGGCTGGTAATTTTATTTGTAGCTCCGCTGGTATTGTATAGTCCGGGGTATATGATCAATTCATACCACCAATGGCTGGTTGCTGTGCACAGTAAGGTTGGTTTGAATGCCTATTTCGACTCACCACAGGATATCTGCGTAATGGGTGTCGTCCGACGCTTAACGCACAATATCAACGTTCCAAATGCGCCGTTTTTGGTGGCAGGGGCTTTGCTGTTTCTGTTGCCGCTGCTCAGATTCAGTCAGTACAAATCATTTAAATATCGGATACAGGTTTTAGCCTCAGCATTGATTTTAGTGGTGATATTTAGCACGGGCGCCGAGCATCCAACCTATATCATAGCCGTAACCGGTGTATTTATCTGGATGCTGATACAGGATAAGCCTTACACTACAACAAATATTATTTTTCTAGTATTGGTATTGGTGATAACGGGTTTAGGATTAACAGATGCTGTCCCCAAATTTATCCGCGAGCCATACATCGCCAAATACTCCATGAAAGCCTGGCCCGTTATTGTGATTTGGGTGAAAATAGTGTACGAGCTGTTCTTCAATGATTTCGTTAATCATGGATTAGAGGCCAAAGAAAAGGCAAATAAACATCTAATCTCTAATTAACTAATCTTTAATCACTTCCCATTTCCTGCCTCAACTTGATTAAAATAAGCGATCAGCTTTTCCATATCGCGCAGGCTATATTTCTTAGTTTGAATCTTCTCGACAACATCCGGTTCGTCGCCCATAATCTCGGTCATCACATCGACGAAGTTTTCGTTGGTTAGGGGTTTCATACTAGCGGTATTGGCTCCGTAATAATATACTGCTTTCCCGCCTTTACCGCGGCCGCCACGGCCACCAATGGGTATGGATATGCCGCCACCCAGTCCGCCGCCAAAGCCGCCCGTGCCGCCACCGCCACCCAGGCCCACACCAATACCCGGACTAAAACCCACGCCGCTGCCACCATCGCCGGCTGCACCTCTGGCTTCAAATAGTCGAATTGGGCCGTCAACCGCTACGTGCACAAAATCCATGTCGTATTTGGCCCGGCCCGTTGCGGGAGCTATAGCTACTACAAAACTATCGCGGCCGGCTACAAATGAGCGCAGGTCGCTGGCGCTGAGCTTGATCGGAGCGTCTTTGTCGGTCTCCTTATACTCAATAAATCCTTCGCCTTTTATGGGGCCTTTGCCGCCGGGATTAACTCGGATAAATCCGGTACTTTTTGTTCCTTTGGTGTCGTAAAAGTAGCCCGGTTGCCATGATTGTGATTTTGCTGTTATACACAGCAGCATAAAGCATAAAATGATTAAACTTGAGCGCATAAGAAGGTATAAAACACAAATAACGCAATTTTAGGATATTTAATATGATTACTGTTGATTTACGTAGTGACACCGTCACCAAACCTACGCCGGGAATGCTGGAAGCCATGTTCAGTGCTAAAGTAGGCGATGACGTGTTCGGTGAAGACGAAACCATAAATGCCCTGGAAGAGAAGGCTGCAGCCATGTTTGGCATGGAAGCGGGAATATATTGCCCGTCAGGTACTATGACCAACCAGATAGCCATCAAATGTTTCACCCAGCCGTTGGATGAGTTGATTGCCGACCAAACCGCGCATGTGTACCGTTATGAGGGGGGGGGTATAGCGTTTAATTCGGCGGTATCAGCCCGGTTGCTGAATGGTTACCGCGGGATATTGACAGCCGATATGATAGAGCCTGAGATCAATGCCGAGAATGTACATTATCCACGCACCAGCCTGGTAGTGTTGGAGAACACCGTGAACAAAGGCGGCGGCGCTTGTTATACGCTGGATCAGATCAAACCTATTGCCGAACTTTGCCAACAACGCGGGCTAAAGCTTCATTTGGATGGCGCCCGTATATTCAATGCACTCACACATACCGGCGAGAAAGCTATCGATTACGGTAAATATTTCAATGGTATCTCGGTATGTTTGTCAAAAGGCTTAGGCGCTCCGGTTGGTTCTGTTTTACTGGCCGATAAAGAAACCATCAAATACGCCCGACGGGTGCGTAAGGTGTTGGGCGGCGGCATGCGCCAGGCGGGCTTTCTGGCCGCGGCAGGTATCTACGCTTTAGATCATCATGTTGAACGACTGAAGATTGACCACGCCCATGCCCGCATCATAGCGGAAGCGCTCGCCGCTTCGCCGGCTGTGGCTAACGTGTTGCCTGTTGAAACCAATATTATTTTATTTGATACCGTTAAGCCTGCCGATGAAGTACTTCAGAAACTGGCAGCTGAAGGTATCCATGCCATGTCGACCGACAAGCACCGCATCCGCTTTGTGCTGCACCTTGATGTGCATCCTGAGCAAGTGGAACATGTGGTTAAGGTAATTGGTTCATTGGTTCATTAGCAGGGAAACGTAGAAACGCAATGTCTTGCATCTGTGATGCTTGTTTCACGCGAATGTGAAACAAATGAAACAAGTGAAACAAGATTTTTGGATAACTTATTTAAAATGAGTTGTTTGTTGATTTTGAGTGAAACAAAATGAAACAAGATATCCGTGTAGAGACGCAATACATTGCGTCTCCGAAGGCTACAAAAAAAGAGACGCGATGCATCGCGTCTCTACAAAAAACTATCAATTTTCATTCATTTCGCCAGCGTTCACCAGTGAACTAGTGAACCAATGAACTATTTAACAATCCGGTCGCTCATTTGTCTTTCAACCATCCAACCCGGATATTCTTTTGGCAGGGCGCTTACTTCGTCAATGCGTTTCAGCTCCTCGGTAGATAGCTCGACGGTTGTCGATTTGAGGTTGTCATTCAACTGATCGATATTTTTAGCGCCAATAATAGTACTGGTAATGCCTTTTTGCAAACGTACCCAGGCTAGTGAAATTTGTGCTACAGAGGTGTTATGCGCTTTGCTGATATCGCCCAAAACATCAATAATATCATAGGCTTTTTCTTTGTTTACCGGCGGGAAATCAAATTTCTCACGACGGGCGTCATTTACCGACTGGTTGTTACGGGTATATTTTCCCGACAGGAAACCGCCTGCCAGCGGGCTCCAGGGGAAGATAGCCAGGTTCTGATCCTGCGCCAGTGGAACAATCTCGCGCTCAATATCCCTGCCGCCAACAGAATAATAATATTGCAAGCCTACAAATTTATTCCATCCATGTTTTTCGGCAATACCCAGTGCTTTCATTACCATCCAGGCGGGCCAGTTACAAATGGCCACATAGCGTACTTTGCCGCTTAAAACAATATCGTTCAAGGCGCGCACAGTTTCCTCGATCGGTGTAAACAGGTCGACGCCATGTACATATAGTAAATCGATATGATCCAGTTGCAAACGTTTCAGGCTCGCATCAACCGATTGGAAAATATTAAAACGACTCAAGCCTACATCGTTCACATCGGCGCTCATACGGCCGCGCACTTTGGTGGCAATCACCAGGTTGTTGCGGTTCAGGCCCAGATCAATGATGGATTGCCCAAGTAAAGCTTCAGATTTACCGTACGAGTAAACGTTGGCCGTGTCGATAAAGTTGATTCCTGCATCCACAACGGTTTTCATCATCTGGTTAACCTCATCCTGCTGCACGCGGCCGATGTTTCCCCAAATACCTTCCTCGCTGCCGCCGAAAGTCATGGTGCCAAAGCAAATCTCAGATACCAGCACGCCGGTATTTCCTAAAAAATTGTATTTCATAAGTTGATTGGTTTTTGTGATTTAAAGCCTAAAGTTGGGCATTGTGTTTCAATAAATTCGTCAGTGGAGGGTAAAATGGTTTATTAGTTCATTTGCTTCATAGTTCATTGGTATCGGGAGGGATATGATCTTCTTGTCATCCTGAACGAATGAAGGATCTTATATGCGCGATTGGTAAGGCGTATAAGATGTTTCGCGATGCTCAACATGACACGTTTTTTTTAAACAGATCTTTTCCATCGCCACGCAAATCAATTAATCTCTAATCTCAACTATCTCCCAAACCAATCACAAACCCAGCCGTTATTATCACGATGGACAGACTCATAAAAAAGCTCGAAAAAATTGGTCGCGACCCAAAGGTTACGGCGAAAGCTGTGGGATTACGGTATGTATCAGACTCCACGCCCGGTTATACCCGCAAACGGGCCGGCAGCGGTTGGACGTATATCGATCCGGAAGGTAAAACGGTCAAGGATAAAGAGCTCATCCATCGCTTTAATAAACTGGTGATACCGCCGGCTTATACCAATGTCTGGATATCACCTTTTGAAAATGGCCATCTGCAGTTTACCGGTACTGATGCCGCGGGACGCAAACAATATCGCTATCATGCCGACTGGAACAAGATCCGTAACCAATCCAAATATCATCGCCTGCAAAACTTTGCTTCGCATTTGCCAGATATCCGCAAACAGGTAGATAAAGATCTCTCGCGCCCTAACCTTGACCATGAAAAGGTTGTCGCTCTTGTTGTGCGACTGATGGAACTGACCAGTATCAGGGTTGGCAACGAGTCGTACAAAAAACTTTATGGCTCATTTGGTTTAACTACGCTGCAAGATCGGCATGTTAAGATTGAAGGATCAAACCTGAAGTTTGAATTTAAAGGTAAGAAAGGCGTTTTTCACAAAATCGCTCTGCAAAGCCGCAAACTGGCCCGGCTGGTTAAGCAATGCCGCGATATACCCGGTAAAGAGCTGTTTCAATATTATAACCAGGACGGTAACCGCTGTTCCATAGGTTCGGGCGATATCAATGCTTATTTAAAAGATATTACCGGCGAAGATTTCACTGCCAAAGACTTCAGAACCTGGGCCGGCAGTGTAAGCGCGTTATACGCTTTCAAAGAAGCCGGCGGATTTGATACTGTAGCCGATTGTAAAAAGAAGATTGTAAGTGTGCTGGATGAAGTGGCCATAAATCTGGGTAACACACGCACGGTCTGCAAGAAATATTACGTGCATCCTACCATTATTAAAAGTTATGAGGAGGGCCGTCTGTTTAATTACATCAAACAATTAGACGAAGACAAAGAGATTAAAGCTGCCGAGCTAAACATGGCCGAAAAAGCTTTGTTGGAAATTCTGGATAAAGAAAAACTCGCGGAAGCGAGTTAACGCGCCTGTTAAAGTCATCTAAACAAAACTAAATTGCCGTAGGTAATTAATAATGCGCTAATTTTAACACATGGCTATAACAACTACTGTAATAACCGGCGCGACATCAGGTATAGGCGAGGCTACGGCCTTTGCACTGGCTAAAAAAGACCATGCGCTTTATCTGCTGGTGCGAAATGTGGAGAAAGGCGAGGAGCTTAAACAACACGTCATCAAAGAAACCGGTAATAAAAACATCCATATCATTTATTGTGATCTGACCGATCTGGCCACCGTGACCGCCGCTGCCGACGAGCTAAAATCAAAGCTGTTCAATGTGCAGGTGCTCATTAATAACGCTGGTGGTATGTTCAACAATTTCAAGCTGACTAAAGACGGCTTCGAGACTACCTTTCAACTGAATCACCTCGGGCATTTTCTGCTTACCAAGCGACTGATGCCTTTGCTGGAAAAGGGCCACGCGCGCGTTATAAACGTAAGCTCTGATATGCATAAAATGGGTAAGCCTGATTTTGAAAACATCAACGATCCGCAGAAATATGGAGCCACTAAAGCTTATGGCAGTAGCAAGCTATTTAATATATACTTTACCAAATCGCTGGCCGAGCGTTATGCAGGCAAGGGCATCACCTCTTATGCCTTGCATCCCGGAGTAGTGAAAACCAACTTTAACGCCAAACTAACCGGTGGTTTAAAATTGATATTCTCGCTGGCTACACCATTTATGATTAACCCTGAAAAAGGCGCCGAAACATCGGTTTACCTGGCTACAGCACACAAGTTGGAATCAAAAAGCGGCGGCTTTTTTGTAAAGCAAAAGTTGTTTAAGCCGGCAAACATAGCCAATGATGAAGCCTCCCGGGAAAAGTTATGGGACCTGAGCGAGCAGATGGTGGCTAAATTTGATGTGTAACAATTCAAATAATTGTTGGAACATTAAAAACTATCATCTATTTTAGTGACTTAAATATGACAAACATGCATTTCAATAAAAAACTTTTAGTGCCAATCGTGCTGATATCAGGTGCAATTACCCTGGCATCAATGACCATGATTAACCAACAGCAACAGCCGCAGTCTCAACAGCAACAACGTGTTGATCCTCCGGTTACTAACTTGAAAGTGTTACCTAAAAAGTTAACCTATAAACAAGTTGACCATATCATGGATAACTGGGCAGCTGCATTAGGTGTGAGATGTAATTTTTGTCATGAGCCAAATAAAGTCGGCAGAGGCATGAACTTTGCCAGCGATGCAAAACCTGAGAAAAAAATGGCCCGCGAAATGTACCTGATGGCGGCCAAACTGAATAAAAAATATTTTAAAGGCGAGAAAGACTCATTAGGTGTAGCCAAATTAGGCAGTGTAAACTGTTATACCTGCCACCACGGTGTTGCACACCTGGAAGCGGCTACCTGGCCTAAGCGTGGTGGTATGATGATGCCTCCGCCGCCTGCGGGTGGTGGCCAGGGTGGTGCGCAGCCACCGGCACAACAACACTAATGTCAATAAAAAACAAGAAGCCTTGTGGATATTCCGCAAGGCTTTTTTGTTTGATAACTATTTTGTGAATGAAAATCCTGGATTGTAGGGCTAGCGTTTCAACGCCGATACTTGATTTTGTGCTGCAAGCGTAGAGGCTGTATAAGGATGCAGCGCGAGGTAGCATTTAGTAAATATTAAAAACGCTATAAATAGGCCCACTATAAAGATCTGAAAATCTTCTTTGGTTTTAATTTTTCTATCAAACCACGGCAATAGTCCTTGTTTTTTAAACATATAGATAGCCTAATTAATTATGGTATGTGATGTGTAACGAAATTTAATGATAAAAGTTTGGATTATTATCAAATTGTTAAATATGTTACACAATTAATAGTTAACCGACGGTGCAATGGTTTAATCAAATCTTTTACATTTGTTAGATATGCAAAAAATACTGATAGCCAATCGTGGCGAGATAGCGTTAAGAGTAATGCGTTCGGCGCGCGAGATGGGTATAAAAACCGTAGCCGTTTATTCGGCCGCTGACAGAGACGCTCTGCACGTACGCTATGCCGACGAAGCTGTTTTTATTGGCGAGGCACCATCTAATCAATCATACCTGGTAGGAGAGAAGGTTATCGAAGCCTGCCGTATTACAGGAGCCGAGGCTATACACCCAGGCTATGGTTTTTTAAGCGAAAATGCCGCTTTTGCGCGGCAGGTGCGCGAGGCCGGTTTGATCTTGATCGGTCCGTCGCCTGAGGCTATGGAGGTGATGGGTAACAAACTATCGGCCAAGGCAGCGGCCATGCGGTATGATATCCCTATGGTGCCTGGTACAGAAGAAGCAATCACAGACATCGCGGAAGCAAAAAAACGCGCTATAGAAGTAGGCTTTCCTATCCTGATCAAAGCCGCAGCAGGCGGTGGAGGCAAAGGTATGCGCATTGTAGATACTGTGGCCGAATTTGAAGAACAAATGCACCTGGCTGTATCAGAAGCTACCTCGGCTTTTGGAGATGGTTCCGTTTTTATTGAGCGATATGTATCATCGCCCAAACATATTGAGATACAGGTATTGGGCGATACACATGGCAACATTGTTCACCTGTTTGAACGCGACTGTTCGGTACAGCGCCGTCACCAAAAGGTGATCGAAGAGGCACCATCAGCCATTTTAACACCTGAAATACGTGCGGCCATGGGTAAATGCGCTGTGGATGTTGCGCGCTCGGTAAACTATACCGGCGCAGGTACCGTCGAGTTTATTATGGACGATCAGCTCAATTTTTATTTTCTGGAGATGAACACCCGTCTGCAGGTTGAGCACCCGGTTACTGAGTTTATTACCGGTATTGATCTGGTAAAAGAACAGATTAAAATAGCCCGTGGTGAAGCCATGCAGTTTAAACAGGAAGATTTAACGATAAACGGCCACGCGGTCGAGCTGCGTGTTTATGCTGAGGATCCAGCAAATAATTTCTTGCCGGATATTGGCACGCTGCAAACTTATATAACTCCAAAAGGTCCGGGTATACGTGTTGACGACGGTTTTGAACAAGGTATGGAAGTACCTATTTATTATGACCCCATGATAGCCAAGCTGATTGCCTATGGTAAGGACAGGGGGGAAGCTATTGAACGCATGGTTAGAGCAATTGAGGAATATACCATCACCGGAATAGCCACAACTCTGGGCTTTGGCAAATTTGTAATGCAGCATGAGGCTTTTAAATCGGGTAAGTTTGATACCCATTTTGTGAAAAAATACTTTACACCTGAAGTATTACAGCAAGACAACGAAGACGAAGCGCGCATAGCCGCCCTGGTAATGCAGCAATTGCTTAGCGCCGCCAAAACGTCTATCGATACACAGCCTGCCGTTCCATCAAATTGGGCGACCAATCGCCGCGAAGTATAGATCAAATTAAAGACAGCAGCTCATCTATCAAAGCTGCTTGTGCCGCATTGACTTTGAGTCGGGCGTCATCGGCACTGAACCATCCGGCTCGGTCAATCTCCGGAAAGCTGGACATCTTGCCTGAATGCGGTGGCCATTCAATTTCGAAAGTGTTGCTGGTAATAGTATCGGCATCTAATTCGCCCTCGGCACTCCATGCATGCACTATTTTGCCGCTTTTTTGCTTAATGGGCGATAGTTCAATGAATTTTTCGGCCTTGATTGGTCTACCGGTTTCTTCTTCAAACTCGCGTTGGGCAGCAGCCAGCGGATTTTCGTCCGGTAAAAATTCACCTTTGGGGATCGACCAATAGCCTTCGTCTTTATTCTTAAAAAACGGTCCGCCGGGGTGTACCAGGAAGAATTCAATTTGTCCGTTTATGTTGCGGTACAGTAAAATTCCGGCGCTTTGATTAGAGATCTGCATACGTGATAGATAAACCTGATTTAATATAATTAGTTTTGTGCTACAATCTACAAAGACTTTATGTTTACAGGAATAATTGAAACACTGGGTAAAATAACCGATCTGCATCATGATCAGGGCAATCTGCACATCACTGTGGAATCCAACATATCAAACGAACTAAAGATTGATCAATCTGTAGCGCACAATGGTGTTTGCCTGACTGTAGTTGCGGTTGAAGACGGTAAACATACGGTTACTGCTATTGAAGAAACCCTGAACAAAACCAATCTTGGATACCTTAAAACCGGCGAACCCGTAAATTTAGAACGTTGCATGCCAATGAATGCCCGTTTAGACGGCCATATTGTACAAGGTCATGTCGACCAAACCGCTACCTGTACCCAATTTAAAGCGCTTGACGGCAGTTGGGAATATACATTTGAATATGATGCCTCAAAAGGGAATGTAACGGTCGAAAAGGGTTCTATCTGCGTTAACGGTATCAGCCTGACGGTGGTTAATTCGCAAGCTAACAGTTTTTCGGTGGCTATTATCCCTTATACTTATGAGCATACCAATCTGCACAATGTAAGAGAAGGATCTGTAGTTAATCTGGAGTTTGACATCATCGGCAAATATGTTTCGCGGTTGATGAATCGTTCTTGATTTAGGAGGCTCCTATGGAGCCATTTTCTGATTCCCGTAATATCTATAACAGGATACTCCTACGGAGTTCATTAACATTTCCAATGCCGTCGCAGTAAAATAGGCTCCGTAGGAGCCCCGTATTTATAGAACTAGATCACATAAATATTCGCTCCGTCGGAGCGTCCTGAATTTTGACCTATTTTCGATCCAATAAAAGGCATTTCCAAATTCGGAACGGTTTTTGGTTGACATAGCAGACAATATTTAAATCTTAACCCTATGGATACTTTAAAAAAGTTTGGATTGATGGAGAAGATTGTTCATGAATTGGAGGATCTTAAAAATAGCCAGCAGGCCGTAATTGCAAAACTGACTAAAATTGAGGTCGATAATATCGACCTGGGCGATAAACGTCTGGAAAAAGAATTGCCGGACATGCACCAACGTGTATCTGATAACCTTGATGCTATTGCCAGCCTGTTAGACGATTTTGCTTCACAAACTGAAGCCTTCAGCAATAAAAACAACATTACCGCCTTAAAAGAGCAGGAAGCATTGAAAGCTTAAAGGCAAACTTTATCGTCGCCAAAATTATTGGCGATTTAAAAGGCCCCATTCGGGGCCTTTTTGTTGCAAGTGATCCAAATTAGACTTATAAGTCAGGAAAAGGTGATCAAAAGTGATCCACTTTTGTTGAATGTATTTTGTAAGCGATTGATTATAAACTTATTGCAATTATAGGGTGATCCAAACTGATACACATTCGCGCGTGGATCAGCGCACTCTCATTAAAGTTCATGTTACTTCGTATACGAGCCGTCGTAAGTAATGACCTTATAATCGTCAATAGTTGCCTCAAGTTTGGCTGTACCACTCGGCTGCAGGTTAAATACATATTTGGTAACCTTACCTCCCTTTGGCTTGATGGTTATATTTACATCGCCGTTTTTCTTTTGCTTAACCTGGTAGTCATAGTTGGTAGCAATAGACTTGCCGGCATTTTCTAAAACCGTTGTGGTGGCATTAACATCAGTGCCCTGAGTTTGGGTTTTATCAAAATAGGGCAGGTATGATACCACAGAATCGGGTGTCAGCGATGCGTAATAGTTCCCGCTCAGTACTTTATGGTTATCCTCGGTTCGGTCAGAACTAATGGCCGAAGTGGTGGTACTGTGTTCAAGAGGTAGCGTTGCATTTTTAGCGGTAAACCTGAATTTCTTATCGTCGGCCATTTTCTTAAGGTCGGCAGCCGAAGTTTGAGCGTGAGCAATATTGATGCTCGCGATTGCAAATAGGGACAATAATATGCGTTTCATTTTCTTAGGTATTAATTGACAAAAGCTTTGTTTATTTAATTACAATTCCAATTAGCTATCTGTTTAAAAAAATATCATTATTTCAGGCAATAAAAAAACGGCAAGGTGGGAGCACCTTGCCGTTTTTGATGTTTATTTAAGTCGATATTAATCTAACTGATCATCAATGCTTTTGCCTTTCATGGCGGTGGCTATGGCTTGATCCATCAAACGCTCGGCAAATGGGCGGGTAAACTCATTTACTGTGTCAATCTGTTTCAAAATGGCATCTTTATCGCCATTGGCAAGGATATCTTTCAAATCGGCTATATATTGCCGGGTAGCTTTCAATTCATCTGCTGACAAATAGCTGCCGTTCTTCTCCATAAAACGTTCAACGGTATAAACCATTTGCTCGCCTTCTGTACGGGCCTCTATCAGCATACGCGCGCTCACATCGTCTTTAGCATGGGTAATGCTGTCCAACAGCATTTGCTCTACCTGGTCGTCAGTAATGCCGTAGGTTGGTTTTACGTCAATCTCCTGTTTTACGCCCGAACGTAGCTCGATAGCTTGTATCTTTAGGATGCCGTCTGCATTCAGCAAAAAGTTAATGTCAACCTTAGGAAAACCAGCCGGCATAGCCGGGATGCCTTTTAATTCAAATTCAGCCAGTTTACGGTTTTCTTTGATCAGATCGCGCTCACCTTGAAAAACGGCTATCTTCATGTTTACCTGACCGTCTTTTGAGGTTGTATATTGGCGACCAGCCTTGGTAGGCACCTTACTGTTTCGCGGAATGATGACATCCATCAAACCACCCATAGTCTCAATACCCAAAGACAGCGGCGTAACATCCAGCAACAAAATATCTTTGCGATTACCGGCCAGAATATCAGCCTGAATAGCGGCGCCTAAGGCAACCACCTCATCCGGATTTACATCGTCATGAACCGGGCGCTTAAAGAAATCAGCAACCATCTTTTTAACCAAACCGGTGCGGGTTGAACCTCCGACCATCACTACCTCATCAATTTGTTCAACACTTAGTTTAGCATCGCGCAGCGCGTTTTCGCATGCGGTAATAGTTTGTTGTACCTTAGGTAATATCAGCTGTTCAAAAGTATCACGGTCAAGTGTGCACCAAATCTCGCCCAATTGCTCATTGAATAAACTTTGGTGGCTAAAGGCTTTCTTAGCTTCCTCGGCCTTTAAGCGCAAGGCTTGAACCAGTTCATGGTTAGCGGCTAAGTCGGTTTTGTTGAGCTGGTTTTTCTCGATCCAGTAATCAACTATAGCACGATCAAAATCGTCGCCACCTAAAAAGGTGTCGCCATTGGTTGAAAGTACTTCGAAAATGCCGTTTTGTATTTGCAGGATAGATACGTCGAAAGTACCTCCGCCTAAATCATAAACTGCGATGGTTTTAGTTTCTTCAGGATTTAGACCGATGCCATAAGCCAAACTTGCTGCGGTAGGCTCGTTTACGATACGTAAAACATCCAGTCCGGCTAATTTACCGGCATCGCGCGTGGCCTGGCGTTGAGAGTCATTAAAATAAGCGGGTACGGTGATCACCGCGCGGTTAACCGGAGTCTTCAATGCGTGTTCAGCCCGTGCCTTAAGTTCTTTCAGAATCATGCCCGAAAGTTCGATAGGCGTATAAAACTTGTCGCCTACATTGATCTTTACCAGGCTTTCGCCATCGTCGTCAATAACTTTATAACTAAAAAAGTCTTTATAGTGTTCGATGTCTTTATAGCTGCGGCCAAGCAATCTCTTAACCGAGAAAATGGTATGCTGCGGGTCAGTCACCAAATAATCTTTAGCTTCGTTACCTACAGTAATTTCACCTGCCTCGCCAAAATGCACTACTGATGGTACCAGCACACCTTTGCCGGCGTCGTTGATCACTTGCGCATTTTTATCAGGGTTGATAAAAGCCACCAGCGAGTTAGTGGTCCCCAGGTCAATACCTACAATAATCTCCTCTTTTTGTAAAGAACCGGTAGCCAGGTTTATCGAAATTTTAGCCATTACTTAGAATTAACAAACAATCGGCAAATGTAGTTAGTTTACTAACACAGTATGTCATGTTATTGTGAATTGAATATTTGTTTGCTTTATTTGTTGCAGATTCACGCCGATGCCGATTATTAAATATACCTCTGTAAGACTCTTACTTGTATTATTGGTTTGTTTTACCACGCTTGCAAAGGCTCAGGAATTTGGCGGTAACCCACCCTCTATAAAATGGCGGCAGGTTAATACGCCGGCGGCTAAAGTGATATTTCCGGCGGGAATGGATTCGATTGGTTCAAGGGTGGCCGATATTGTGACCCGTATGAATCCGGCGATAAAGCCAACCATCGGATTCAAGCAAAAGCAGATCAGCATTCTGCTGCAAAATCAAACTACAATTTCAAACGGTTACGTGGGGCTGGCGCCGTTCAGGAGCGAGTTTTACTTAACGCCCGATCAGAATAGTTTTGAGATAGGCACGCTTCCATGGGCCGATCAATTGGCTATACACGAGTTCAGGCACGTGCAACAGTACAATAACTTTAATGTCGGTCTGTCAAAAGCGCTGCGTGTTGTTTTTGGCGAGGGCGGGCAGGCATTTGGTAATGCTTTGTCTGTACCTAATTGGTTTTTTGAGGGCGATGCTGTTTTTAACGAAACACATGTGAGTCAGCAGGGCAGAGGGCGCCTTCCGTATTTTTTCAATGGTTACCGCGCCCTTTGGGATGCTGACAAGAATTATAGCTGGATGAAGCTGCGTAACGGATCGTTGGTTGATTACGTGCCCGACTGGTACCCCATGGGCTATATGCAGGTGGCTTACGGCCGCGAGAAATATGGCGATGATTTCTGGAAAAAGGTAACACATGATGCTGCCGCTTACCACAGTCTTTTCTTCCCGATGCAGAATGCCATCAAACGTTATTCAGGGCAGAATTTTAAACAATTTACCCAAGCCGGTTTTGATCATTTCAAATCGATTTACAATAAGGATGAGCATGTTGCAGATAACGGCCCATACAAAAGCGAGGAATACCCGGTTTTTGTGGATGATAATACGCTCATCTACGCAAAATCAACCTTTAAAAATTTGACGCAATTCACTATCAGGAATAACGACGCCGAAAAAAAGATCACTACTCAGGCTTTATCCATAGACAACTACTTTGATTACGCCGGTGGTAAAATAGTGTACGCCTCCATCCGCCCAGATTTGCGTTGGGGTTACCGCGATTATAACGAACTGCGTTTGCTGGATGTAAAGACAGGCAAAGAAAATGTGATTACTCATCGCACCAAATATTTTTCGCCGTCGTTGAGTAAAGACGCCGAAAGGGTTGTGGCGGTGAACGTTGATCCCTACGGCGCTAATCAATTGCAAGTGCTGAGTGCCGAGGGTAAACTTATTACAGCCATCCCTAACCGCGAAAATCTTTTTTATACTTACCCTAAGTTTTACAGCGATTCGCAATTGATTGCTCCGGTTCGCGATAAAAAAGGTAAAATGAGTTTGGCTTTGGTTGACATTGCCACCGGTCATTTAAAATATCTGCTGCCGTTTTCGTTTCAACCTATCGCGTTTCCAAAGGTACACCGCGATATGGTTTATTTCTCAGCAACATCCGGGGTAAATGACAGACTATTTGCTGTTAATGTTATCACCGGTAAATTGTATACTACCGATCAAAGCGGCCTCAACAAATATCAGCCAGCAGTAACCGACAATAAAATAGCCTGGGTTGAATTTACTGCAACGGGTTACAAGATCAGGCAGGCTGATAACGGCGCTAATAAATGGACCGAACTCCCGGATAACCAGATACCTGGCCAGTTGTCAACCTTTAATATTTCAAGTTTAACAAAGGATTCTGCCGCCAACTTACTGCCTGAAATAGCTAATAAGCCCATGCCTGTTACCAAGTACAATAAGGCCTATCATTTGTTTAACTTTCATAGTTTAATACCTGATTTTAGCGATCCCAATTATACCATAGCGCTTCAGGGTGAAAATGTGTTGAATACGTTTCAATCTGAAGTGTTATTTAATTATAACCGCGATGAAGGCTATAAAGAGATTGGTTTTGATGCTGCTTACGGCGCCTGGTTCCCGTTTGTTATCGGCGGGTTTGACTATACAATAGACAGACGCGCTACCTATCAAAATAACAGGGTTTACTGGAACGAAAGCGATATATATGGTGGTTTACAAGTGCCGCTTAACTTTAGCTCAGGCCGGCATATAACCGGGTTAACGCTGGCTTCTTCAATCCATTTTGCGTCTACCTCGTTTCAGCAAACACTGCAGAAGGCCTTTGATAAATCATATGCCTATGTAAGCAATATAGTAAGCTTTAGTAACCATATTCAACAGGCAAAGCAAAATATTTATCCGCGCTTTGGAGAAAGTATTACATTTAATTACAGACGGGCAATAAGCAGTTTAACGGCCAACCAGACATTGGTTAACGGAACATTGTTTTTACCGGGATTGGCTGCCAATCATAATCTGCTCATCAACCTGGCTCATCAGGAAAGTGGTAGCAATAATGTGATCAGTTTCTCGAATAATTTCCCATTTAGTCGTGGCTATACTGTCGAAAACTTGCACAAAATGGATAAGATTGGCGCCGACTATCATTTCCCGATAGCCTACCCTGACGCGGGCATAGCTAATACGCTTTATTTTATGCGTATACGCGGTGATTTATTTTTTGATTATACGCGTGCCAATTTCAATGTGACTGCTATTACAACTACAAATGCCGATTTCAGGTCGGTTGGCGGTACCCTTTATTTCGATACCAAATGGTTCAATCAACAACCATTAACTTTCGGTGTGCGCTACAGCCATTTATTAAATACCGATTTGTTTGGCGGCGTTGGTCCGAATGTTGTTGAAATAGTTTTACCGGTTACTTTCTTCTGATTTTTAATATGCATATTCATATTTTAGGCGCATCAGGCAGCGGTGTCACTACATTAGGCAACGCCTTGGCTCAACAGCTTGACTATCCATATTTTGATAGCGACACTTATTTCTGGTTGCCATCTGATCCTCCCTTTGTTAATATGCGGCCGCCTGCTGAGCGTAATCCATTGCTGATTTCGCACTTAGCTGAGCATGATAACTGGATTTTAGGCGGATCGATATTTAGCTGGAGTGAAGATGTTTTTCTGGATTATGACCTGGTTGTATTTCTTTACCTTCCGCCCGAAATAAGATTACAACGCTTAAGAGACCGTGAATACCAGCGCTACGGTGACGCCATCTTTACCGACCCTGAAACAAAACAAAAATATGAAATGCTTATGGCCCGGGCCGTTGATTATGACGAGGCTAAGGGCCTTGCGAAACGCACCTTGCCTGCGCATGAAGAATGGCTCAGTAGGTTAAGCGCCCCGATCCTTGAATTGCGCGGCGATTTGACGGTACAGCAGCGGGTTGATGCGGTATTGAAATCGATAGAGGATTTACGAAATATGTGTTGATGAGGAAGCGATGCCTTCGTTGGCTTTAGCGATAGTTGCTTTTACGCGTTCGGCGTCCGTAACATCAATAGCATATTCATCGCCTATAGTGCTGCCCATTACAATATGATCATTAGCAAACTGCATCTTGCTTTGCACGCGCGACTGCAGCGTGCCATGTATTTCACTTACGCCTGTGAAAATAACCAGGTCGGCAGCGTTAATTTCTGTTAGTCCACTGCCAGCCATGATGGTTATGCGGCCGTCGGCTCGTTTTACCAGGTCAGCAATTACGCGGGCGCCTTCAATAGCAGTGCTTTTACCTCCCGAAGTCAGAATACGCTCATACCCTAATTCAATAACGTCTTCCAGAGCCTGTGTATAATCGGCACACATATCAAAAGCACGATGAAAGGTTGCACCGAGTCCTGCTTTTTTGGCCATTTCTACTAATATGCGGTTGCGCTCTTTATCTACGGTGCCGTCAGCATTTAAAATACCGGTAACTATGCCATCGCATTTAGCATCGATGCAATACTGTACATCGGCTATCATGGTGTCAAACTCCACATCGCTATACAAAAAATCAGCGCCGCGGGGGCGTATCAATACATAAAGCTGAATGTCTAAAAGTTTGCGGGCCACCGTAATTTGTCCCGGCGATGGGGTGGTGCCTCCGGCGTACAAGTTGTCACATAGCTCAACACGCACGGCGCCGCCTTCTTGCGCTGCAAGGGCAGAGGTAATAGAATTGGCACACACTTCAAGAACTACCATGATAAATCGGGAGGTTAAATTATCAGGCAAATATAAGCTAGTCTTTTACCGTCTCGTAAAAATATTTTCCGGGAATGATGAGGTCTTGCTTTTTCGCATCGCAAACCGCATAAGTGAAACCTTTGTGGAGTGCATAGGCTCCGTATTCGCCTTTTTTGTTAATGGCTAAAAAACCAACCTGTATCTCTTTAACGATGTCTGGTTTCTTTTTGATGATGCGATGGCAAGCTTCCTTGCAGGCATCTTGCGGAGTATAACCCTGGCGCATTAACTCAACCACCAAAAAGCTACCCACATTGCGTATCACTTCTTCACCCACACCGGTCGATGTAGCGCCGCCTACCTCATTGTCCACATATAAACCAGCGCCAATAATGGGGCTGTCGCCAACACGGCCATGCATTTTCCAGGCCATGCCACTGGTGGTGCAAGCGCCTGAGATATTGCCCTTGGCATCAATAGCCAGCATACCAATAGTATCATGGTTTGATTTGCCGCCCGGCATATCGTTCTCAATATTCATTATCGGTTTGTACTCGTGTTTTACCAGCCATTTTTTCCAGGCTTTTTCTGATTCGGGCGTTAACAGCTTTTCCTTTTTAAAACCTTGCTCAATAGCAAACTGACGGGCACCGTCGCCTACTAATAACACATGTGGGGTTTTTTCCATCACCGCACGAGCTACTGAAATAGGGTGAGCTATATCTTCCATGGCGGCTACAGCGCCGCAATTGCCTTGCTCGTCCATAATGCAGGCATCAAGGGTAACATGTCCGTCGCGGTCAGGATAGCCAGCCCTACCAACGCTATGGTTATGTAAATCGGCTTCAGGTATTTTCACGCCGGCTTCAACGGCATCCAGCGCACGGCCACCTTTTGATAGTATCCGCCAGGCTTCTTTATTGGCGGCAACGCCAAAGTCCCAGGTTGAAATAACGATAGGGTAATTATTGGCGATGGGTTGATTTAAAACACTTCTTGCTATTGCTGATGCTGAAAGCGCAGTGAATGATGCACTTAATGAAGATACTTTGATGAATTTACGGCGGTTGTACATTGAGGCAATATAAAGAAATTGATCTTAAAAAATAATAATACTATGCCCCGGTTTTCCAAAAAGTGATGATTAATCCGCCTGCAACAACAAGCGATCCGCCTACAATTACAGGTAAAGCCGGAACTGTTTTAAATGTCAGATAGGTAATAATTTGCCAAACAATAAACAGTGTGGCGATGTATAGTCCCACAACTTTACCAAACTCAACAGGGGCCAGGTTTAAAAAGAAGCCATAGCCAAATAGTAACAACATTCCTAATAAGCCAAAGCCTATTCGGGCAGTACCGGTATATTCATATATTGTTCTTCGTATCAGGGCGTCGCCGCTTACTTCAAGTGTTGTTGCTACTATTAAGAAAAAGATAGGGTGGATGTTTTGTAAAGTTGATTTCATGTTGCGACCAATATGTTATTTAAAATATAAATTATTCAGTATTATTTTCTTGTGCCAATAACTCACGGCATTTCTCCAGATCCTTTTCAAAGATTTTAATTTTATAAGCACCCAGCGCATCGGTATATAGCGGATAAATACCCGTTGCATTTTCATCAATAAAGCAAGCTATTCCGGCAGTTTGCAGTTTGCCCAAATCAATCTCGGCCTGCATCGAATCTATATAGGTATTGAGGGTTATTATTTTGTCTTTCATGGTTGAATTTTTATTCTTCGATAAACTCTTCTTTCAACAGATTAAAATTCGTGCCGCAATCTTTACAGATCCAGTTTCTTTTAATATACGGCGGATAATAGCCGCCAACTAAAGCAGAAAAAAGGGCAAAGAACCAATTACGTTTATATGGCCCCGGGCCGTAAAATACATTTGTCGAATTGCATTCAGGACAAGCGATTAAAGCATCCCCTTCGGCCAATATTGGTTCTTCAGCAAGTATGGCCCGGCAGGTTTCCAAGTCACGTTCAAATACTTTTATTTTGACACCGCCCATAGCTATACTATAAACGGGAACGCTATTCATTATATTATCGTCTGCAATAAAGCAGGGAATGTCATTCGCTTCCAATCGGGCGCGAATAATTTCGGCCTCCATTACGTCGTAATATGCGTCTAAGGTCACAATCTTATCTTTCATCGGTATCAGATAATTTATCTAAATGTAAGGAGGATTTTTTAATTTGGCGATATTATGAATCGCATCGACCGCATATCCGCCATTTTGATCCAGCTGCAATCGCGTAGAGTGGTTAAGGCCTCAGACATAGCCGAGCGATTCAACATCAGTCTGCGGACTGTTTATCGTGATGTGAAAACGCTGGAAGAAGCCGGCATTCCGCTTATTGGCGAGGCTGGAGTAGGTTATTCCATCATGGATGGCTACCGTTTGCCGCCGGTGATGTTCACCAAAGAAGAAGCTACGGCATTTTTGACCGCCGAGAAATTTGTAGAAACGTTGACCGACGCATCGACAGCAGCGCAGTACAAATCAGCCATGTACAAGGTACGGGCTATCCTAAAAACAACCGAAAAAGACCTGCTGGAAAGTATGAACGACAAGATAGAGGTTATCAAGGGTGTTCATATTCCCGAAATGGCCAATACTGATCATATCCAGACTATTCTGCATAGCATATCGCAAAAACAGGTGTTGTCATTGAATTATTTTGCCCAGCATAGCCAGGAGCATACCAAGCGTTATGTTGAGCCTATCGGTATATTTTTTATGAGCGGATATTGGCATTTGATAGCCTATTGCCGTTTGCGCAAGGCTTATCGCGATTTTCGTGTCGACCGGATCAAAAACCTGGTGGTAACCGACGAAGTTTATACCGAGGAACATCCATCGCTCAAAGATTACATCGCCCAGAAAACCGAGGAAAAGGTACTGGACGCCGTGGTGATATTAGTAGATAAAGACGCTCATCCTCATCTGGAGCATCAGAAATATTATAGCGGATTTGTATCTGAAAAGCCCGTTGGCGATATGATGGAAATGACTTTTCTGACCAGTTCATTGGAAGGATTTGCACACTGGTACATGATGTTTGGCCAAAGCGCCGAGATTGTATCGCCCGATAGCCTGCGTGAAAAGGTTAGAGATATCACTGAAAAACTCCTGCAGCGCAATTTTTCTATCAGCTACTGACATAGGGTTGTCACTTGATGTTGCTTTTTTGCGAACAGATCAATAAATCATCTGTTAAACAAAAACGCTAAAGCAACCCGTTATGACAAGCATCACCCTAAAAACAAGCATTACTATTAACGCACCTGCCCACGTGGTTTGGAAAGCCCTGACTGACGAAGAGATAGTAAAAAAATATTTCTTCGGCACACATCAGGTAAGCGACTGGCAAAAAGGAAGTGAGATTGTGTGGACCGGCGAATGGGAAGGCAAAACCTACCGCGACCACGGAAAAATTTTGGACATTGTGCCCGGCAGCCGCTTGCAATACAGTTATTGGAGCAGCATGAGTAATCTGCCTGACATCCCTGAAAATTATCAAAACGTAACGTACGTCTTGTCTGAAACCGATGGCGTAACCACCCTGCACATCACCCAGGACAACATTAAAGACGAAGCCGCCAAAGAACACTCTGAATCAAATTGGCAATATATTTTTGGCGAGATGAAGAGAATGGTGGAAAATGGGGAGGTGGTGTAAATAGAAAAGTTGTCATTGCGAGCGAAGCGCGGCAATCGCAAGGATGCAAGTCCGCGATTGCTTCGTCGTTCCTCCTCGCAATGACAATCAAATTTATTTTACCGCTCAAAGCTCATCCGCTTACCACTAGCATCACTCACAAACTTACCCTCGCTCCAGGCCAGGTTGCCTGACACAATGGTATGCTTAACCGTCGAGCGGAAGGTACTGCCTTCAAACGGGCTCCAGCCGCATTTGTAGAGAATATTGCTTTTATTTACCTGCCATGGTTGGTTGAGATTAACCAACACCAGATCGGCAAAATAGCCTTCGCGGATGAAGCCGCGTTTTTCTATCTGGAAGCAAATGGCTACGTTGTGCGCCATTTTCTCGGCAATTTGTTCTAATGTTATTTTGTTATGATGATAAAGCTCCAGCATGGCTACCAAGGCGTGTTGAACTAACGGTCCGCCGGAAGGCGCCTGCAGGTAGGGTTGAGCCTTTTCTTCAATGGTATGCGGGGCGTGATCTGTAGCAATGACATCAATATGTCCATCCAGCACTGCCTTTAAAATACCTTCACGATCATGCTCGGTTTTTACTGCGGGGTTCCATTTAATCAGGTTGCCCTTGGTTTCATAATCCTTGTCGCTGAACCACATGTGGTGAATGCAGGCCTCGGCGGTAATGCGTTTGTCTTTTAGCGGTGTGGTATTATCAAACAGATGTGTTTCTTTTTCTGTCGATATATGCAGGATATGCAAACGCGTATTGTGTTTTTTTGCTAACGCGACAGCCATCGACGATGATAGATAACAAGCCTCCTCACTACGGATCTTTGGATGCAGCTTAACCTGAATGTTTTCGCCTAATAACTGCTTATAATGCGCCAGATTACTTTGTATGGTAGCTTCGTCTTCGCAATGGGTAGCAATCAGCATTGGCGCCTGCGCAAATAAATGTTCCAAAGTAACCGGATTATCCACCAGCATATTACCGGTTGACGAGCCCATGAAAACCTTGATACCGCAAACGTTTTTGGTATCCGTCTTCAAAACCTCATCCGAGTTATTGTTTGAAGCTCCCATGAAGAATGAATAGTTAGCCAGCGAGTTTTGTGCCGCTATCTGGTATTTATTTTCTAATAATTCCTGCGTCAGGGTATTAGGCACAGTGTTAGGCATCTCCATAAAAGAAGTAATACCCCCTGCAACCGCTGCGCGCGATTCAGAATGAATATTTGCCTTATGCGTCAAACCCGGCTCCCGAAAATGCACCTGATCGTCAATAGCGCCGGGGAACAGGTGTAGGCCTTCGGCGTTGATGACGGTGTCGGCGGTTGCGTCAATTTGTGGAGCGATCTTTTCGATCAGTCCGTTTTTAACCAGTACGTCGGCTACAAATTGTTTGTTTTCGTTTACTACGGTTGCTGCTTTTATGAGGATGGATGCCATGTTGCAAATATAAAAAATGCCTTAGCGTTTATCTAACTCAAAAATGTCCGGATAAGCCAAAGCGGCTTTTAAAATAAAATTCAAAGAATCGGTTACATAGATTTCGCCATTGATTGCCATTTTCAAAACTTCGGGTGCCGGTTTGGTCATGATCAGGATATCCTCGGTCGAATCCAGTTTTTGAACCGAGTTAAACTCAGCATCAAACAAAATAAACCCGTTAGTTATCTGATTGAGCTTAGTAGGGTTGTTAGCGATCTTACCTAATGATATTAATTGATTGGCCGTTGCCTTGATGCCCGTTTCTTCTTCCAGCTCGTTCAATGCCGATTCAATAATTGAGCGGTTCTTTTGCTGCATACCGCCAGGTAATTCTATTAAGACCTCGCCCAAAGCATGTTTGTATTGTTTAACCAATACCACTTCATTGTTTTTGGTGAGCGCTAAAACTTGCGCCACATCCCCAAGCGGAGAATAGTAATAATCATCAATTACATTGCCATTAGCCAGCTTTACTGTATGTTTTACCAGCGGAAACCATGGGCTTGGTGACACGTCCTCTTCTTTAACCAGCGTCCATTTTTGGATTTCTTTGTCTGCCTGCATGGCGATAAAAATAAAGTTTTATACTGAAAATTGGTGGTAAAAGCGCTTTCACATTTGAGCTTTCGCCTTTCCCCTCAACAAAACTTATCTTTGCGACATGGCAGCAACCTTTGAGGATTTTAAATTTAACCGGCAAATACTGAATGCCATTGCCGACGCAGGCTATACTGAGCCAACGCCGGTACAGATCAAAGCCATCCCGCCAATTACCAGCGGACAGGATGTGATGGGCATAGCCCAAACCGGAACTGGTAAAACTGCAGCTTACGTATTACCTATTGTAATGCGCTTGAAATACGCACAAGGCGAACACGCCCGCGCGCTCATACTGGCGCCGACACGTGAGCTGGCCATGCAGATTGAAGAAAACGTAAAAATCTATGCTAAATACACCGATCTACGGATTGTCTCAGTATATGGTGGCCTTGGCCCCAAAACCCAGATAGAAAACATCAAAAAAGGTGTCGATATTATTGTCGCTACGCCGGGCAGGTTCATGGATATTTACCTAGCAGGACATATCATGACCAAGCCGCTGCAGGTTTTGGTGTTGGATGAGGCCGATAAGATGATGGACATGGGCTTTATGCCGCAGATTAACCGCATATTGGAGGTGGTGCCTGTTAAACGTCAGAATCTGCTGTTCTCAGCAACAATGTCTGATAAGGTGCATCAGCTATCGACTAACTTTTTGGAATTTCCAACCGTGATTGAGGTAACACCTCAGGCTACTCCGGCACAAACTATTGATCAGCGCGTTTATCATGTGCCTAACATGAAAACCAAGATCAACTTGCTGCGTGAGTTGTTGAATGAGGAAGGGGATATCACGAAGCTCATAATATTCTGTAAAACGCGTACTGCTGCCGAGGATGTATACAAATTCCTGTTGCGCAAATTTGGGGATGAAGCGGTGAGGGTATTGCATGCTAACAAGGGGCAAAATACACGCATTAATTCCATGAACGCCTTCAAGAACGACGAGGTGAAGATACTTGTGGCTACTGATGTGGCATCGCGCGGTATTGATGTGAGCGATGTGAGCCACGTGATCAATTTTGATGTGCCGGTTGTTATTGAAGATTATGTACATCGTATAGGGCGTACCGGTCGTGCATTGCAAGCAGGTGTGGCTATTACTTTCTGTAATCCTGCCGAAGAATATTATCTCAATAAAATACAAAAACTAATACGCCAGACTATCCCGGTGTTTAATATACCTGAAAAAGTGTTTGTTGAGGAGACTGCTTTCGACGAGCGCCAGGAGCAAGCCCGTGAAATAGATGCCCAGAAACGTAAAGATAACCCTGATTTCAAAGGGGCATTCCACGAAAAGAAAACGGCCACACAGCGCAAAAAATTTGACGCTGAGAAAGCTAAGCGCGTAGGCCACGTCGGCCAACCGAAAGGGCGGGCGAGGAGTGCAAAGAAAAAAAGATAAAAAATTATAAAACGCTTGTCATTTCGACGAGGAACGAGGAGAAATCTTGTACAAGCGACAAGAATAGCGTATAAGATTTCTCCCTACAGTCGAAATGACAAGTGGGAATTGAAATCATCCAAATGAAAATAAAAATTACGCCGCTAAACTTTGCTACCGCCTTCTTCCTGTTTCTGTTTGTTTATACCTGGATATATGGAGCGGCAGTTACAGGTTCAAAATATCCGCATTTGAGCGGTGCGATCAGTCTTATTTTCCTGCTGTTTGCTTTTGTAGTGTCATTTATGGATATAATGTTCCGTAATTTCTTTCCGGAGACCAAAAAGTTATGGCTCATTGAGCTAAGCTTTATAACTTTGGCCACCATAATATTTTTAATAGTTAAATAACGATAAATGAAACCATCAGAAGCTACAAAAAGCCAATAATTGCTTCTGATAGCTTCATTACATATAAAAATCAAATTAATTAAATGAAAACCGCCGAAATAAAAGTTACTGTAGAGCTTGACGATAATAACGTTCCTGAAAACATTGTTTGGGAATCGACCGATTCAACCAATAAAGAGGCGGTGCCTGTAAAATCGATGATGCTAGCTCTTTGGGATCATAACTATAAAAACGCCCTGCGCATTGACCTTTGGACAAAAGATATGTCGGTTGATGAAATGAAAATCTTCTTTTTCCAAACCCTGATGACCATGGGCGACAGCTTCCTTCGTGCCACCGGCGAGAAAAACATTGTGGAGGACCTGCGTGACTATTGCGACCACTTTGCCGACAAAATGCAAATCCCAAGATCATAACAAAACCTTAACCAACCTATGCGCTTACCAGCACTTATATCATTTATAGGCTTTGTACTTTTAATGGCCGGCACCTGGTGCCCGCTGCTGCGTCCGTTTCATTTATTTAGTATGGATGTGTATGATTTAAACCGGCCTTACGGTATGGTTATTTTGCTGATGGCAGTAGTGGGTATTTTGGGCGTGATATTGAACCGTAAACAGCTGGTGCGTTTAGTAGGTTGGGTGTCTTTGATATTAGTTTTGGTATTGTTTATAGCAGCGTTTATGAAAGTGCATACCAGCTTTAGTTTTATACCTTTTAAATCTATAGCAGGCTTTTTGGCCCGGCAAATTGTATTTAAATGGGGATGGTACCTGTTAATTGCCGGTCCGTTGGTTGCTTTAGCCGGTTCTATTGCGAAAACCTCTAAATATTCGCGATAGCTGCAAACACGTAAAAACAGCGCCAAACAATATATTTTCGGCGCTGTTGTACTCTTCCGGGATATGTAAATCAAATAAAGTTTTTTTACATATTTGTAATAAACAAACCAAGCCAGATGTTTAAACTATCTTTTCGAAACCAGGTATTGGCGGGCTTCGCCGTTTCTATTTTACTGGTATTTGTTGTTGGGTACTTATCCTTTAGCAGCATTAATCAATTAGAAGACGATACTGTATTGGTTGATCACACTCAAAAAGTGATCAGGACAGCCAATAATTTGTTGCAGCAACTGGTGGACGCTGAAACAGGTATGCGCGGTTACGCAGCGTCTGGAAGAGCGGTTTTTCTCGATCCGTATAACGCGGCTTTACCAGAGGTGCATAATAATCTGGAAGATTTGCGGTCATTAACTTCTGATAATTCCATCCAGGCAAAAAGGGTTGAGGAACTGTCTCGACTGGTAAATTCGCAGTTAAACGTTTTGAAAGTTGACGTTGAGGCTCGGGATAAACAGGGGTTAGCTTACATGGTGCAAAACGCCATGTTTCTATCGGGCAAACAGAACATGGATTCTATCCGCCGGGTTATTTCGCATATAAAAGACACTGAAAGTCAATTACTGGCCGACCGTAAAACCAGTTCTCAGCAGGCTTCTACAAACGCCATAATATTTATAGGTGTGGGTTGTGTAGTATTCTTGTTGATCATCATAGTGCTGTTCTTCTACATACAAAAAACCTTTGCCGAACAGAAAAAAATAGAAGACGAGATCAAGATAGCCAATATGGAGCTTGAAAAAGTATTGGACGAAAACGAAGCTAAAAACTGGCTGCTGACAGGCACCGGCAATCTGAACGAAAAAATGCAGGGTCAGCAAAATGAAAGAGAACTGACCGAAAATATCCTTACCGAAGTTGGCAAATATACCGGTGCGTTAACCGGTACCCTTTATTTATATAATGAAAAGGATAATCGGCTTGAGTTGTATTCAACCTACGCGTTTTCAGACTTTAACGCCATTAAAAACAATATAGCTCTGGGCGAAGGCTGGATAGGCGAGGTTGCGCGCAGCGGTAAAGCAGCTATTGTAAAAGGTAAATTGAATGATAAACTTGAACTGCACTCATCAATGATAGTAGACAACGCGGTTGAGAGCTATGTTTTACCTTTCTTTTTTGACAGAAAACTAAAAGGTGTATTAGAAGTTGCTTATCGCGATGAAATTAAAGATCATGTAAAAGACTTCCTGACTATAATAGGGAATGACATAGGTATTACGATAAACACCTCGCAGGCACGTACCATCATGCATGATTTGTATGAAGAAACTCAGCAGCAAGCAGAAGAACTGGCCTCGCAACAGGAGGAAATGCGCGTTACTAATGAAGAACTGATGAACAAAACAGAGATGTTGGAGGCATCAGAAGAAGAACTCCGTGTACAGCAGGAAGAGTTGCGCACCATCAATGCTGAGCTCGAAGAGAAAGCCAGTTTGCTTGAAGAAAAAAATCAGGCTATTGAGGAGGCACGTGCAGCCATTAATAATAAAGTTGAAGAGCTGGAAACTACGAGCCGCTACAAATCTGAATTCCTGGCTAATATGAGCCATGAGCTGCGCACGCCGCTTAATAGTATTCTGGTGCTGGCGCGTATATTGAAAGATAACAAACCGCTTAACCTTTCAGAAGATCAGGTTAAATATGCCAGCGTGATATTTAATGCCGGTAATGATTTGCTGACGCTAATCAACGATATCCTCGACCTTTCAAAAATTGAATCGGGTAAATTAGATATGCAAAATGAGGATGTTAAAATATCAGACATCCTTGCCGATATGGAAAGCTTGTTTGCAGAGCTTGCAACCAATAAGCAAATACGCTTTACCAGCAGCGTTAAAAACGCTCCTGAAATTATTTATACCGATAAGCAAAGGGTTGAACAGGTTATTAAGAACCTATTGTCTAACGCGTTTAAATTTACGCCTGAGCATGGCGCAATAGCCATCAACGTCGAAGCTGGCAAAACTCCGCAAACCGTTAGTTTCACCATTAAAGATACCGGTATAGGCATCCCGGCCAACAAGCTAAAAATTATTTTCGAAGCATTCCAGCAGGCTGATGGTTCAACCAGTCGTAAATATGGTGGTACAGGTCTGGGCTTATCTATTAGTCGTGAATTAGCATCATTGTTGGGCGGCTCTATAACTTTACGCAGTAAACAAGGCGAGGGTAGTGAGTTTACTTTGACTATCCCGCTTAGAGCTAAAGAGGTTGCAGTAACAGAAGTTGAAACCGTACCAACTGTTGAAACTTTTGCACCTGTTAAAGAAGCCATAAAGCCCGAACTGCCAAAACCAAGCCGAAAATTTGACCGCGACCCGCTGGTGGTAATTGTTGAGGACGATAAAAACTTTGCAACCATTCTGCAGGATTACTCACGCGATCATGGCTACAAATCGGTCATTGTAAATGAGGGAACTGATGCGGTGCAGATTATCAAAGACAATCAGCCTGACGCCGTAATACTGGATATTATGCTGCCAGGCAAAGATGGCTGGCAGATATTGAAAGAGTTGAAACAAGACCCTGAAACTGCCGGTATACCGGTACACCTCATGTCAGCAGGCGATGCTACGGCCAACCGTGTGCGTAAAGAGGGGGCTATCAGTTTCATGAAGAAACCGATAGATACTAATATTTTGGATAAGTTGTTTGGCGATATCATGGCCAATAGCGGCACTCAGTTCAAGCAAATACTATTGGTTGAAGATCACCAGGCCCAAAGCCAGGCGCTTAAAGAAATGATGCAGGCGAGCGGCATCACTGTTGATCAGGCATTTGATGGCGCTTCAGCATTCAGAATGTTACATGACAACAATTATCAATGCGTGATTCTTGACCTTAATTTGCCTGATATCTCTGGATTGGATTTATTGGATAAAATTAAGGAAATTGAGCGTTTTCAATCGCTGCCAATAATAGTCAATACCGCAATGGAATTAGACAAGACATCGGTAAGCCGGTTAATGAAATATGCTAACGCGATGGTTGTGAAAACAAATAAATCGTCAGACAGGTTAATTGATGAAGTAAATCTGTTTCTCAATAAAATCAGCACAACCGGCCCGCAACCATCGGGAACAACAGCGATAAAGACTATGACTAAAGGCAACGACGGCGTAAAAGGGAAAAAAGTGTTGTTAGTTGATGATGACATGCGCAATATTTTTGCATTGAGCAGTGCATTGCAGGATTACGATATGGTTGTGGAAATTGCTAACGACGGTGAAGAGGCGCTGGAAAAATTGAATGAGATACCGGATGTAGACATAGTGCTGATGGATATCATGATGCCAAAAATGGATGGTTATGAAGCTACCCGCAATATACGTAAACAAGGTAAATGGGCCCGCCTGCCGGTTATAGCATTAACTGCAAAAGCGATGAAGGATGATCGGGAGAAATGTATTGAGGCCGGTGCCAATGATTATATTACCAAACCGGTAGATATAGACCGCCTGATAGCATTGATGCAGTTATGGTTAGATAAATAATATGCATGCAGGCACTGAGATTATTACGACCTCTGAAATAACCGAGATTATTGATCTGGTAAAGAAACTTTATGGCTTTGATTTCAGCAGTTATACCAAAGCGTCGTTAAAACGTAGGGTTACGCGCATCATGCAGCTTAAAAAACTGAAGTTTTATGATTTGCGGCACATATTGGTGAATGATAAAACATTCTTCCAGCATTTTCTGGAAGAAGTGACGGTTAACGTTACTGAAATGTTTCGTGATCCAACTTTCTACCGGGCTTTCAATGATCAGGTCATACCCTATCTGTCTTCTTATCAGCATAGCAAAATATGGTGCGCGGGATGTTCATCGGGCGAAGAGGTTTATTCGATGGCGATATTGCTGCAGCAGGCAGGGCTTCGAAAAAAATCATTCATCTATGGTACAGATATCAATACCGAGTGCCTGAAAGAAGCGCGAAAGGGTATTTATAGCTTGCGTAAAATAAAGAGCTATGTCGAAAATTACCAGATGGCGGGACTCGAAGGCACCCTTACAGACCATTTCACTATCTTGTATGATGCCGCCTCTATTCATACTGAATTGAAACAAAATACGTTATTTTCCGTACATAATCTGGTATCAGATAATGTTTTTAACGAGTTTCAGTTGATATCTTGCAGAAACGTTTTTATTTATTTTGAAATAGCTTTGCAGGAGAGGATACTTGATCTTTTTTATAAAAGTTTGGCGCCTCTTGGCTTTTTATGCCTGGGCTCGAAGGAAACCATCCGTTCAGATTTTTTTAGAAAAAAGTTCAAGGTCATCAATCAAAAAGAAAATATATATCAAAAAATTGGCTCTTGACAATTATATCATCGAACGCTGGCGCAACTCTGATTTGTTGTTGCTTGGCGGCTCTGCGGGTTCATTTAAGCCAATTTATAGCGCCGTAAAGGTATTCCCCTCAAATCTCAATAAAGCCGTTTTGGTGATCATCCACCGTAAAAAGAATTTTTTCAGTGAGATTGAAAAACTGTTTGCCGAGAGTAGCCGTATGTCTTTGCGCGAAGTGAGCGACAAAGACGTGATTGTGAACAATACTGTTTATATTGCGCCCGCCAACTACCACACTTTAATTGAGAAGGATCGGTCTTTTAGTTTGGACGTTTCTGACGCGGTTTGGTATTCAAAGCCGTCAATTGATGTGGCTTTTGAAAGTGCTTCTGACATTTATTGCGAAAAGTGCACCGCCGTACTTTTTTCGGGAGCAAATCCTGACGGGGCTGCAGGATTACTTAAATTACGGCAAAATGGAGCGGTCACCATCGTCCAAAATCCGGCAGAGGCTGAAATGTCTGAAATGCCGAGGGCTGCAATTGATATGGAAGCGGCGCAATATGTACTAAATACAAAAGAAATACTGGAGCTTTTTCAATTATAAATTTATACTGACCCAAAATATCGCTTAATGCCGACCCAAATTAATATTCTTATAGTAGATGATCGCGAAGAAAATATCATTGCACTTGAAGCGCTGCTAAACAGGCCCGATATCAAGCTGTATTCTACCACTTCGCCAAATGACGCGTTGCGTATTGCCTGGGAAAATAATATTGCTATTGCTCTTGTCGACGTACAAATGCCTGAAATGGATGGCTTTGAATTTGTGGAGATGCTGAAATCAAATCCGCGTACCAAAGATATACTGGTGCTGTTTGTTACCGCTATATCAAAAGAAACACGTTATGCTGTAAAGGGTTTGGGCGTAGGCGCGGTTGATTATTTATATAAACCGCTCGATCCGTATATCACATCTGCCAAAGTAGACTCATTTATACAATTGGCCCGCGCACAGGCAGAGGTTAAACAAAAAAATGAGGAGCTAGAGGACTATGCGATGGTAGTTAAAAACTCGGCCGATATTATTTGTACAGTCGATGCAGAGACCTTGCGTATCAAAGCTATCAATGCCGCTGTTGAAACTATTTTAGGCTATCGTCCGGTTGAGTTGATTGGTAAAAGCATGCTTGACAGAGTTGTAGATGAAGACAGACCAGCCTTCCGTAAACGCATCGGGGATATTATTAAAGATAATCTGTCATTAGGGGTATTGGATTGTCAATTTGAAACCTTCACAAAAAACTCGGTATCGGTTGAATGCCGTGTAGCTTATCGCAACAAAACTTTATTCTTTAATATTAACGACGTTACACCGCAAAAAAGCTATGAGAATCAGCTGATCAAATCAAAAGAGGCTGCTGAAATTGGTAAAAAAGCTAAAGAATCTTTTCTGGCCAATATGAGCCATGAGTTGCGTACACCAATAAACGGAATAATTGGTATAAGCGCACTATTACGTAAAACCCCGCTCACAGATCAGCAAAATAGTATGCTTGATATGCTTGACGTATCATCGCAATCATTGCTGGGGGTAATTAACGATGTGTTGGATCTTTCTAAAATAGATGCCGGCAAGTTCAGCATCATCCGTTCGCCAAATAAGATACGCGATTTGATCGATGCTGTTTATCGCTTATTAAAATTCAAGGCAGACGAAGAACATATAGAATTTTTCCTGCATGTTGATGAAGAAGTTCCTGAATATTTGATGGTTGATTCTTTGAGGCTAAATCAGATATTAATGAACTTGTTAAGCAATGCCATCAAGTTCACTAAACGCGGGCATGTTAAGTTAAGCGTTAAACAATTGGCTCATGAAAATGATAGGGTAAAATTGCAGATCACCGTCGAGGATACCGGCATCGGCATACCCAAGCACCGTTTAAACGACATCTTTGAATCATTTGAGCAAGCCGACGAGGATACTGCTATTAAATATGGCGGTACCGGTTTGGGCCTGGCTATTGTTAAAAAACTGATAGAGCTGAAGGGAGGCGAACTAAGTGTTGATAGCCGGATAGGCGAGGGCAGTATTTTTACTTTTACCAGTTGGTATCCTATTGCCGAAAAACCGGCTGAAGAAAAACTCGGAAAAAATAAAGGTGAATTAATACCTCTTGATGGCATGAGCATTTTAGTTGCCGAAGATAACCTGGTTAACCAGTTTATGCTATCAAAAATGCTGGCCGACTGGAAAATAAAAGTCGAAATAGTAAATAATGGCGCCAAGGTTTTAGATAAACTAAAAGAAAGCGATTACGACCTGATATTAATGGATACCCACATGCCTGAAATGAACGGGTACCAGGCCGCCAGAAAGATTCGTATTGATTTTGAGGAACCTAAACGTAGCATTCCGATTATCTCGCTATCGGCAGCTACATTTGAACATGACCAACAGGAAGCTTTGGCTTCGGGTATGAATGAAGTGCTGGCTAAGCCTTTTGTTCCGGCTCAGTTGTACGAAAAGATACAGAAGCTATTGGCAGGAGTGTATCCTAAAACTCAAGCTTAGTTTGGCCGATACCGGCTACCCGGGCTTCGTGCTCCAGGAGCCACTTTTTGCGCCATAGGCCGCCGGCATAACCGGTAAGGCTTCCGTTTGAGCCAATAACCCGGTGACAGGGAACCAATACCCACAAATTATTCTTACCGTTGGCAGCCGCAATAGCACGGATGGCTAACGGACTATTCATGCGCAATGATTGCTCATTGTAGCTAATGGTTTTGCCATATTCAATTTTTAATAGCTCCTGCCAAACCTGCTGCTGAAAGTCAGAACCGGGCTGTTTTATGGGCAGATCGAATTCGCGCCGGGTGCCTGCAAAATATTCGTCGAATTGTCTGGCTGCTTCTTTAAGCAAGGGCGTTTCGGCTTGGGTAGCTTCGCATTCCTCATCCAAAATATGTACGCGGCTAATAAAGCCATCTTCATCAACAATCTTAGCAATACCAACCGGCGTTTTGTAGTACATTACTGGCATAAGGTAAAATTAAGCCTCTTTTTTGCTAAAGCCCAATTTAAAACGTGCTAATTACTATTTTTACACCAATGAAACTTTTTGACCAAACGTGGGAACTGCTCAAAAAAGAAGTATTGCTTGAATGGCGCTCAAAATATGCTTTTAATGGCGTGCTGCTTTACGTAGTGTCGACAGTGTTTATTTGCTACATATCATTTAGCTTAACCCCGGGTTTTGATAAGAGCCAGGGCTACAAAGTAGTTTGGAACGTATTGTTCTGGATCATCATGTTATTTGCTTCGGTTAATGCTATTGCCAAAAGTTTTTTGCAGGAAAGCAAAAGCAGGCTGTTGTATTATTATTCGATAGCAAGTCCGCAGGCTATTATTTTGTCAAAGACTATCTATAACATCCTGTTGATGTCTTTACTGGGGATATTGGCGCTGGTGGTGTATATGCTGTTCTTTAACAATACACTTGGCGATCCGCTGTTTTATTTCATCAGCGTTATTTTGGGATGCATAAGTTTTTCGACGGTATTTACCATGATATCGGCCATTGCTTCAAAAGCCGGCAATAACGGTACTTTAATGGCGATACTTAGTTTTCCTGTAATTATCCCGATTATTCTGATGCTCATCCGCCTGAGCAAGCACGCTATGGATGGTATTGAACGCAGCCTGAGTTATGGCGATATGGGCGCTTTGCTGGCCATTAATGCCATTGTTATTGCAACAGCTTTGTTATTGTTCCCATTTTTATGGCGCGATTGATAATACCTCAAGTTAAAGTCCGTTTAATATCGTTTTAAATCTGTTAATGAAGCTATTCAAGATATTATTGTTGTTATTGTTGCCTACATTAGGTTGGGCGCAAAGTGTTACCGTTAGCGGCACTATAACATCGGCCGACACCAAGGCTCCTGTGCCCGGCGCCAGCGTGTTTTTAAGCAATTCGTCATTCGGTACATCAACCGGTAAAGATGGAACTTTCACCTTAAGCGGACTAAAGCCCGGGCAATACAATTTTGTAGTAAGCTCGATTGGATATGAGGATGAACTAAAAGTTATCAATGTTGGCGATGAGCCGGTAAAACTTAATGTTGAGCTCAAATCTAAAGTTACCCAACTGAAAGAGGTAACTATCGGTTTAATGTCAAAATCTGACAGAAAACGCGCGCTTGAACAATTTACAGGAGATTTTATCGGCACCAATGATAATGCAGCTGAGTGCAAAATTGTAAACCCTAACGTGCTAAACTTTAGCTATCACGAAAACAAAACCGTGCTAGAAGCTTATACTAACGAGTTTTTGGTGGTTGAAAATAAAGCGCTTGGATATCGCATTAAATATTTGCTTAAAAGGTTTAGCAGCGATTCAAAAACAGGTAGTGTTTCTTACGCAGGCAGTCAGGTGTTTGAAGAGATGACCGGCGGCAAAGGCAAACAGGAAAGATGGCACCAAAAACGCGACGAGGCCTTTTATGGTTCAGCCATGCACTTTTTCCGGTCTTTATATAGAGATAGTTTAGAGGACGCCGGTTATCGTATTTATCGATTATCAAGCGAGGATAACGTTAACCGCCCTTCAGAAGGCGAGATACAAAAGCATCTGGCCAATATGAAAAAGCTAAGCCGCGATTCATTGATTTATTGGGTTGAGCAGGGGCGAGCTTCCCGCTATACCCATCAAAAATTTCATGGTCATTTTGAGGCTAAGAATATCGTTAAACCGGCTGTTAATCCAAACTTAAAAGAAGTTGCTTTCCCAGATCATTTGTATGTGGTATATACCAAAAAATGGGAAGCAAATTATTATAAAGATGTTTATCGCAGTCCTCATGATCTGAATTATCAAACTACCATTGTGAGCTTGATAAACGGTAATACATCCTTAGTAATTGATAAAAATGGCACTATAGTAGGGCCGAGCCCAATGTATGAAGGTTCGTGGTCGCAAGCTCGCTTGTCGTCGCTTTTACCTGTCGATTATTCGCCATACAACACACAGGAGCAGTTTTTGGAGAGTAGAAAATTAAAACGAGATTAGAATCAAGGCTTTTTAACATTTTTTAATGTTGATTTCGGTATAATTTATTGGCAATTCCTTTATTTCGTAATTTAAGGCGCACAAAATTTTCTATGCGATTTTTTCGGTTACTGTTTTTATGTTTTTTACTGCCTTTTACTGCATTTGCGCAATTAGGATCAATAACCGGTAAAGTAGTGACCAAGGCATCAAAAACGCCTGTACCGCAAGCCAGCGTTTTCTTAAGTAATTCATCATTTGGTACCTCAACTTCAGGCGATGGTTCGTTTCAATTGAACAGGTTGAGACCAGGGCAATATACGCTCGTAGTAACATCGATTGGTTTTCAGGACTATACCCAAAAAATACAGGTAGAAGAAGATCATGCTTTAAACATTGAAGTTGACCTGGAGCCAAAGGTGGTTGAATTGCATGAGGTAACCATATCGACCAATGCTAAAGCCGATTGGCGGCGCAACTTCGAACAATTTAAAAAAGATTTTTTAGGGCAAGATGATAACGCCAAACTTTGCCAGATACTCAACCCCGATGTAATTTATTTCACCTATCACAAAAAGGCACTATTGTTGGAGGCCGAGACCGAAAAGTTTTTAGTGATTGACAATCACGCGTTGGGTTATCGCGTAAAGTTTTTGTTGAAGGATTTTTCGAGTGATGGTATAGCCGAGGTAATACGTTATGGCGGTCAGCGTCTGTTTGAAGAATTACCCGGTTCGGCAGCACAAAAGAGAATCTGGCAAAAAGCAAGGGACGATGCATACTACGGATCGGCCATGCATTTTTACCGTGCGTTGTATACCGACAGGCTTACAGAGGAAGGATTTGAAGTTCGGCACCTAACCAGGTATCTTAACCCCGCCCGCCCGTCTGATCAGGTACTGCGCCAGCTAATCAATAAGTTTAAAACTTTACGCATGGTCGACTCTGCAAACCACTGGATTGAAGTAGCCAATATGTCAAAATATTATATGGATAAGGTTACGCAAACGCCTTATGCTTCATTTGAACTATTGCGCCAAACACAGATGCCCGGAGTTTATGCTATATCTTCTCCTAATTATTTGTATGTTATGTATACCAAAAAGCGGGACGAAACCAACTATAAAGACGTGTTTCGCCCATTGGATATGCCGAACTATGAGATCAGCGTAATTACCTTTCCATCAACTCCTGTCGCATTTTTTGATAAAAACGGTATTGTGACAAGCGGCGAACCTTTATACGAAGGTACCTGGAGCAAATCGCGTATATCGCAGCTATTGCCGGTTGATTATGTCCCGTCAGAGAAGCGTTAAGCCTGATCAATATCACTATTTATCGCACATAAATAATTGCTACATTTGCCTACTGATCAAACAATGAAATTTATATATCAAACATGGTGGAAAGTAATAGCCGTTTTATTGGTGCTTTCGTCCGTTATTACCGGTCTGCTGGTAGCCGTACCTAAAAAATATATTGTTAATGAAACCATACGGAACCTGTATTTCCACGTGCCTATGTGGATGGGGATGTTAACCGTAATGGTTATTTCTGTATATTTTAGCATCAGATATTTAAGACATAACCGCGAAGAGGACGATCTGGCGGCTGTTGAATGTGTTAACACCGGTCTATTCTTTTACGTTTTGGGCCTGGTTACCGGAATGATTTGGGCAAAATACACCTGGGGCGAATATTGGAGCAGCGACCCCAAGCAAAACAGCGCCGCTATTGGCTTTTTATTATATGCGGCATACCTGGTAATGCGCAACGCCATTGATGAAGAACAGAAGCGTGCGAAAATCTCAGCTGTCTACAATATTTTCGCTTTCCCGATTATGGTTGTGCTGCTGTTTGTATTGCCTCGATTAACGGATTCGCTACATCCGGGTAATGGCGGTAATCCGGGCTTTGGCGGCAGCGATCTGGATGATACCATGCGGATATCATTTTATCCGGCCATGTTGGGCTGGAGCTTTATTGCGCTATGGATAGCCACACTACGCTATCGCATACGATTAATTGAGTATAAAAAGAACGAATTAAACTAATGAAACAGTTTTCAATATTACTTTTATTGTTGTTAGGCTACACAACCGCATTTGCACAATCGCCTGAAATGGATACCGCTTTGCGCAGTTCAGGTAAAATATATGTGGTGGTGGTAGTAATAGCCATTATTTTTATCGGTCTGGCGTTTTACCTTTTCTCTATTGATCGCCGCCTGAAAAAAATTGAAAAAGACAAATAGCCGTTAAAAACAGGTTATTGTTGTTTAAACATTGTTTTTGTACTGTTTTTAATATAGGTATCCGGTATATGGATACAATAAATTGCGATTTTGATAAAATTTATATCAAATTTGAGTCGTTTGTTAACAAAATCATATTTTTCAACTTTTACTTATGGCTACAAATAATTCAGCCGCTAATCAGGATACACATTTTTTTGCCGATGTGTGCCACAACTTCGATTACGCAGCACAATTCACTAAACACGACGCCGGTTTATTAGACCAAATCAAATCATGTAACAGCGTTTACCGTTTTCGCTTCCCCATCCGCCGCGGCGAACATTTTGAGGTTATCGATGCATGGCGCGTTGAGCACTCTCACCATCAGTCGCCAACCAAAGGTGGTATCCGTTACAGCGAAATGGTAAATGAGGACGAGGTAATGGCTCTTGCGGCGTTGATGACCTACAAATGCGCCATTGTTAACGTACCTTTCGGCGGGGCTAAAGGCGGCATTAAAATCAATCCAAAAAACTATACTGCCTTAGAGCTTGAGAATATAACCCGCCGCTACACGGTGGAGTTAGCCAAGAAAAATTTCATTGGTCCAAGCATTGACGTACCCGCACCTGACTATGGCAGCGGCGAGCGCGAAATGAGCTGGATTGCCGATACCTATGCCGCCATGAATCCGGGTCAGTTGGATGCTATGGGTTGTGTTACCGGCAAGCCTATCGCGTTACATGGCATACAGGGCCGTCGCGAAGCAACTGGTCGGGGAGTAGCCATTGCGGCCCGCGAATGTGTAAGCGTGGCAGAGGATATGCATAAATTAGGATTAACTCCGGGCATTAATGGTAAGCGCGTTATTGTACAAGGCTTGGGTAACGTAGGTTTTTATTCCGCCAAGTTTCTGGCCGAGTTTGGTGCCATCATTGTAGGTATCTGCGAGTTTGAGGGCGCTATTTATAACGAGGATGGTCTGGACGTGGACGCTGTTTTCCAGCACCGCAAAGCAAGCGGCGCTATCCTGGGTTTTTCAGGTGCTAAAAAAGAGTTTAAAAACACCATGGAAGGCTTAGAACAGCCATGCGATATTTTGGTCCCTGCAGCTTTAGAAAATCAGCTTACTGTTAAAAACATCCGTAACATCAAAGCAAAAATTATAGTTGAGGGCGCAAACGGACCGACCAGCCCTGAAGCTGAAGCCATATTTTATGAGATGGGCGGCATTATTGTGCCAGACATGTATGCCAATGCCGGCGGTGTAACGGTTTCGTATTTCGAGTGGTTAAAGAATCTGTCGCATGTGGCTTTTGGTCGCATTAATCGCCGTTTTGAGGAGAATACCAATCTTAACCTGGTAAACATGGTTGAAGGTATTACCGGCGTAGCTTTAACGCCACAGCAGCGTGCTACTATTGTTAAAGGCGCTTCAGAGCTTGAATTGGTTAATTCCGGTTTAGAGGATACCATGATCCGCTCATATCATGAGATACGCGAGATATACAAAAGCAATGAAAAGATAGATACTTTGCGTACTGCCGGTTTGGTAGGGGTAATCAATAAGATTGCCGTGTCTTACCAAAACCTGGGTGTTTGGCCATGATCGGTCGATAAATGGAAAATACGAAGGCAGGCCAATTGGTCTGCCTTTGTTGTTATAGGTTATACTATTCTGTAGATTAGTGTATTGGTTGCGTTTATTAAGGCAACGGGTATGCTTTTTGCAACGTAATCACTTTAGTGATTAACCATCCCCCTCAAACCAGTGTTTAGGCTCCTAGTAATACTCTTGCTGTTAAGCGTAAGCGCTTATGCTCAATTACCGCCGAACGTAGGTTTTGAGGAAGGCTCTTTTAATGGCTGGATTTGTGCCGATGGTACCGTTGACAACAATGGTGTTTTACACCTGGGTAGTCATGGCCCCGTACCTAGCCGCCATACCTTGTTTAGCAAAGATAATGACGCCGGCAAGGTAGATCCTTACGGAAAGTTTCCTGTGCTGTCTCCTAATGGCAGTCGTTATGCTATGCGCCTGGGTAATGATAGTGTAAATGCCCAGGCCGAAAGTATAAGTTATGTATTTCAGGTACCTGCAAATGCCAATACCGTACCATATGTGGTTACTTTCAACTATGCGGTGGTATTGCAAAATCCTGATCATGTGCCTTATCAGCAACCCAGGTTTGTAGCGCATATTTATGATATGGACGATAGGTTTTACATACCCTGCCCGGCTTTTGATTTTATAGCTTCATCATCGTTGCCGGGATTCAAATTGTCGGATGTTAAGCCTATGAACAGCAAAGAGGGGGATACGTCGACTATTTATTATAAAGATTGGTCGGCCGTGACGATAAACCTGCACGGCTACGCGGGTAAATTTATGCGATTGGAGTTCTCCACTCAAGATTGTGCCAAAGGCGGGCACTTCGGCTATGCTTATCTGGATATAGACGAGGGCCTATCAACCGGACCTATCAGTGGCAATACTTATTGCGATCCAAAGAAGGGTGTGGCCTTAGGAGGGCCCTGGGGTTATGCAGCCTACCAATGGTTCAATGCCGATTTGACGGAGTCGTTAGGCAAACAACAATTTTTAGATATTTATCCGGCCCCGCCGGATAATACGCGCTATGCGGTCATCATCACACCTTATCCCGGGCAAGGCTGCGTAGATACACTGTATACCACTGTAAGTAAAATTAATGATGGCTTGACCTTAAAAGCTGTCGATACGCTGTATGGGTGCCCTGAAACGGGCGTAGATTTAACGGCTGCTGCCGTAACAGCCGGTAGTAGTCCCGGATTTAAGCTAAATTATTTTACAGATGTCTCTCAAACCACCCATGTTGGCGACTCGACCAAAGTAATGCTGCCCGGTAATTATTATATCCAGGGGACAATGAAGGATGGCTGTCCGCATACTGTACAGGTATATGTGAAACTTACTGCGCCAACTATTCAGGTTTCTGATCCTGCTCCGGTGCATTATCCTGCCACCATAGACATCACCAAAACATTTGTTAAACAGCCCGGTATTACTTACACCTATTATAAAGATGCCCAGGCAACTATCCCTTTGGAAGATTATACTACTATTAACCAAACGGGCGATTACTTTATCAAAGCCCAAAATAGCATGGGTTGCGTAGTTGTTTTTAGCATTACTGCCACCATATTGCCGCCGTTGCCTTACGTAGTATCGGCGCCTAATGTTTTTACACCCAATAACGATGGAGTGAATGATTTATTTAATATCCATTTGGAAGGCTTCGTACAGCTAAACTGGGTTAAGATTTATAACCGCTACGGACAACTGGTGTATATGGCTACATCACCTATTACAGTTTGGGATGGCACTGTAAAAGGAAAACCTGTACCCTCAGGTACCTATTACTGGCTGTTTGATGGTGAAGACACTTACTATCATAAAAAAGTGATAAAAAGCGGTTCGATAGCTGTTATTCGATAGTTGTTTATATTGATTCTAAATAATATATATCCTTAGTAATAAACATTATTACCTGTACGTTTTGTATTTTTGCAGAATTAAGTTCAGGGAGATAAACCATAAATGAAGAAATCATCGATATTTGGCCTTGTTGTAATAGCTATCGCGATAGCTGTAATTGTTAGTGTTTACTCAAATTCAAGCACTTACGGATCTTTTAAAGATGCCGAAAAAACAACAAGCGAATTGCATGTTGTTGGTCACTTAAATAAAAATAAACAGTTGACTTACGACGCGACTAAAGACGCCAACTACTTTTCTTTCTACATGACCGATAACAAAGGCGAAGAGTGTAAGGTAGTTTTTACCGGTAGTAAACCGCAGGATTTTGAGCGCTCAGAGCAGATTGTGTTAACCGGCCAGATGGCAGGTAATGAGTTTCATGCTTCAAAAATCTTAATGAAATGTCCTTCAAAATACACTCAGGACAAAGTAGAAATTACAGAGGCCAAAGCTACTAAACAGGCCAGCATCTAACATAAACTCATTAATGGATACAGCTTTTAAAGGCGAACACCTTTTACCGGGCCAGCTTGGCCAGTTCTTTACTATTTTGGCATTTGGCTCGGCCCTGTTTGCGGCTATAAGCTATTATTTTGCAGCTACTAATCCTGCTGATACTTCCTGGAAACGCCTGGGCCGCATAGGCACCTTTACCAATGCCTTTTCTGTAATTGGTATTGGCGCTTGCTTGTTCTATATTATTCTTAATCACCTTTTTGAATATTATTATGCCTGGCAGCACTCGTCGCGTGCTTTGCCTATGCATTATATCATTTCGAGTTTTTGGGATGGACAGGAAGGCAGTTTTTGGCTATGGAACTTCTGGCAGGGGATATTAAGCTGTATCCTGGTTTGGAGAGCTAAATCATGGGAGTCGCCGGTGTTGGCTGTGGTTTCATTATCGCAAGCTGTATTGGCTACCATGCTGATTGGTGTCGATTTTTTCGGCGCACGTATAGGCTCATCGCCATTTATTTTGCTGCGCGAGGCTATCGATCTGAAAGCTCAGGCCCCCATCTTCGCCACCAATCCCGACTTATACCATAGCTACCTAACCTATATAAAAGATGGTAACGGTATGAACCCGTTGCTGCAAAACTATTGGATGGTGATACACCCGCCAACCTTGTTCCTGGGTTTTGCATCAATGGTAGTTCCGTTTGCTTACGCGATAGCCGGCTTGTGGCAAAAACGTTATAAAGAGTGGGTTAACGCCGCTATCCCGTACGGATTGTTTGCGATGATGATCCTGGGTACCGGTATCATTATGGGCGCTTTCTGGGCCTACGAATCACTATCATTCGGCGGTTTCTGGGCCTGGGACCCGGTTGAAAATGCCTCGATCATCCCCTGGTTGATTCTGGTAGGCGCGGTGCACGTCATGATCGTGTACAAAAACACAGGTCATTCATACATTACCTCAACTATTTTAGTATTGGCCAGCTTCATACTGGTGCTATATGCTTCGTTCCTTACCCGTAGTGGTATTTTGGGCGAAACATCTGTACACTCATTTACTGATGCGGGCCTGTTTTGGCACCTGGTGTTTGATGTGGTGTTGTTCCTGCTGATAGCCGTGGTGATGCTGGTTATCCGCTGGAAGGAACTACCTAAAACCACCAAAGACGAGGAAACCTATTCGCGCGAGTTCTGGATGTTTGTGGGAGCAATTTTCTTGTGTCTGTCATGCTTCCACCTTGTGGTTGTATCATCTATACCTGTGTGGAACGCTATATTCGGCACAAAACTGGCTCCGCCTTCCGATCCGGTAAAACATTACAACATCGTACAGGCATCATTTGCTGTGGTGGTGACTTTGTTGACCGGCTTCACTCAGTTCCTGAAATATAAAAAGACTGATAGCGCAAAATTCTTCATATCCACCCTGGTTTATCTGGTGGTTGCTGTATTAATTACGCTGCCTGTTATATTTATCACCGGTGCTAACAAATTGCAATTTGTTTTCATCCTGATCATGGTTGGTGCTATTTACGCTATACTGGCTAATGGTAAAGTATTGGTTGATGCTTTTAAAGGCAAGTTTAAACTGGCCGGATCGGCAGTAGCGCATATTGGTTTTGGGTTTATTATGGTTGGTGCGCTGATCTCAGCTGGTACCAGCAAAGTAATCTCAGAAAACAATACCGGCGAAATATATTCTAAAGAGTTTGTTGCAGCAAAGAATAATCCAAAAGAGAATATTATTCTTTATAAAAACACGCCTGTAAAGATGGGCAAATATAGCGTAACCTATGTGGGCGACTCGATATCGGCACCTAATCATTACTTCAAAGTAAATTATAAGCATGTCGATGCCAGCGGCAAAATTATTGAAGAATTCACCCTGAAACCTAATGCGCAGGCCAACGCTAAAATGGGGCTGATCGCATCGCCGGACACTAAACACTATCTGTTTAGCGATTTATATACGCATGTTACTTATTCTAACGCGATAACTATGAATGAAGGTGAGCAAGCCGATGGTCATGGTGAAGCCGATGACGATAAAAAATACGATGCCCCTGTTCCTTACGAGGTTGCTGTTGGTGATACTATCCACTTTAGAGAAGGATATGCTATTCTGGCCGGCTTGGGTAAAGTTGATAAGTTACAGGATATTCAATTAGAGCCTAAAGATGTGGCTATTGGCGCCACGCTGCAGGTGGTAGCTAATGGCAAAACCTATTCGGCCGAGCCGATATACATGATCCGCGGCAATAATGCGTTTGACTTCGCCCGCAAGGTCGAGGACGCTGGCGTGAAGTTCCGCTTCTCGCAAGTATTACCTAAAAAAGGTAAAATTGAGATCAGTGTTTACCAGCAGCCTGAGAGTGCCAAGAAATGGATAGTAATGCGTGCCATCCAGTTCCCGGATATAAACTTCCTGTGGGCAGGTACTATCATTATGGTTATTGGTATTTTGCTGTCGATATTTAGAAGGAATAAGGAGTTGAAAACTACTTAACAAATTGTCATTGCGAGGAGGAACGACGAAGCAACCGCACGCGTTCTTGCCGTTCTCCTTGCGATTGCCACGCTTCGCTCGCAATGACAGTACTTTCAAGGTGTTATGAGAATCACCATCATTGGATCAGGTAATGTAGCCACGCACCTGGCGGCCGCATTCAAAAACGCAGGTCACCGCATAGTGCAGGTATATAGCCGCGATGCGCAGCACGCTGCTTTGCTGGCTTATCATGTGAAAGCTGAGCCGATCAATGACTTCGCCCAAATCGATCCCGAAACAGATATTTTTGTAATCTCTATAAAGGATGATGCTATCGGCTTAGTTGCTGAGCAATTGGCCCGGTATGATAAATTAATGGTGCATACCTCAGGCGCTACGCATTTGTTTGCTTTGCAGGCTTATTCAGAACAGGTAGGAGTATTCTATCCGCTGCAAACCTTTAGCAAAACCCGCGAGATCAATTTCAGGAATGTGCCTTTGTGTATCGAAGCCTCCACTGAGGATATCGCCAAGCAAATAACTGAGCTAGCGCAAACTATCAGCAATCATGTTTACCGTGTGGATAGCGCCCAGCGTAAAATATTGCATTTGGCAGCGGTGTTTGCCTGCAACTTTCCTAACTACCTGTATAACGTCGCGCAGCAGCTTTTGGAGCAACATCAGCTGGATTTTAATATGATCCGTCCGCTTATTTTGGAGACTGCCGAGAAAGCGCAGACCTCATTACCGGCAGCAGTACAAACCGGGCCGGCGGTGAGACGCGATGAAACAACTATAGAAAATCACCTCAAGTTGTTAGAAAACCAATCTGATTTGCAGCGGTTATATAGCTTATTAAGTCAGGCCATTATCAAAATGGACATTGACCTGCACGGGGACAAGTAATTTTGCTACTTTTGCCGAAATGAATATTTTTAAAGTAAAGATAAACTTTGAAGAGGCAGGTCATGAACCGGTCGAACTGCCAATTGCCGAAGGGGAGTCTGTGCTGGATGTTTGTATGGACAACGGTATCGAACTTCAGCATAATTGCGGTGGTGTGTGCGGATGCAGTACCTGCCACATTTATGTAAACAAAGGCATGGACAACGTACAGGAAATATCTGACAAAGAAGAAGACTTTATTGACCGTGCTGTTAACCCACGCATCAACTCAAGACTAGGCTGTCAATGCGTAATGATTGATGGCGACATTGAAGTTACCCTGCCTGATCAATCGCAGTTTTTGGGCCACTAGTAGGTTTTACGTATGACGTTTTACGTTATACGTTTCAATAGGTTTTACGTGTGACGTTTTACGTTGTACGTTTCTTGGGCTGATTTATAATACAACAAAAACAAAAGACGTATTACGTAAAACGTACTACGTACAACAAAAATACCACGTACAACATAAAATGACAGACGACAAATTTGCACTGCCAATTCACTGGAATGATTACGAAGACATAGCCATGTCGCTTTACGAGAAATTTGGCGATGACTTCGGCGAGTCAAAAATATACCGTATCCGTTTTACCGACTTGTTAGAGTGGGTATTAGCCCTACCAAACTTTGCCGGCACACGCGAAGAATCAAACGAAGGCCACCTGGAGCAGATCCAGTAAGCCTGGGTTTACGAGTGGCGCGACAATCAATAACAACCGGTGAAATCACTACAATAATCAGTGTAATCCCCCAAATGGAAACATTTCTAAGCAAGCTAAAAGACATTACTACCTTTATTTTTGATGTCGATGGTGTTTTGACCGATGGTTCAGTTTTTGTGACCGAGACTGGCGAGCAAAGCCGTTCATTTAACATTAAAGATGGTTATGCGCTGCAGCTGGCTATAAAATGCGGTTATAACGTTTGCGCCATATCAGGCAGTCGCTCAAAAACTTCCATACACCGTTTAAACAGTTTGGGTATTACTGACGTTTTTATTGGCGCCAATGATAAAGTAAGCAGGTTTAAAGATTATCTCGAATCAAAACATATTCTACCTGCCAAAGTGCTTTACATGGGCGATGATATTCCTGACCTGGCAGTAATGAAGCTGGCAGGCTTAGCCGTTTGCCCCGCTGATGCTTGCGAAGAGATCAAAGCTGTAAGCCAGTATGTGTCTCCGCTTGGTGGCGGCAAAGGCGCTGCCCGCGACATCATTGAAAAAGTACTGAAAGTGCAGGATAAATGGATGAGTGCTGATGCTTATAGCTGGTAAGTAAGCCGATCTACTTTTAATCATATTAATCACCTCTGTCTCAATAGGCAATGGTAGCGCTCATGGCCAAGTCAGTGCCAAATGGCATGAAATAGGTAAACGGTTCCCACTCCCGTTTGATATTTAGTGCCCAGATATTTAACCTGTTACCAGTTACAGCAGATATCCCGATTGCAGGCCGATAGTTGATCTCCCGGTTTACGTTGCCTTTCTCATCTTTACTTATGCTGTAGCCAGCATTATAAAAATCTCGCATCCATTCAACTGCTACAAAAAAAGTGGCATTAGGTATCGTAATGTTATATTTTTTTAAGTTGATCGACGCCTGACTGCCTACACTTTTGCTTTCTTCAATAACTTTAGTGCACAGGTCCCGGCCCGGGCCGGGCGTTATGGGGTCGATGTCGTAAATGCGTATCCTGAATTTGGTAACATCTAAATGTACCAAATGCGTCCAGGTGTAGTCGGACTCGTCGAGTCCAAACGAAAGCCGGTTTAATTTGATGCTTTTTAATACCGTCCCTGGTTTTGGCGTGAAAAATTGCTGGGCCAATTGTAAGTATTCAAACTTTGCTGTGTTGGTGTTCACGCCGGCATAATGTACAATATCCCGCTTGCGGTAATTATTAAGCAGGGTATCATCATTGTATTTTGTACTCGCACTCTTAAAATCGGCCACAAATTTAGTTAAGCGTATGGTATTCCTGCCATTTAATTGGCGAATCGGCATCTTATCAGTTCTGTAGTTTTGTGCATACAAGATCACCGTATCGTGCATAGCCGATAGATTACCGGCGATAATAAAGATGCCATCCTTTTCTGTATTAATGGATAGCTTTGACCTTACCAAAGTGACAGAAACCGACGGAACAGCTTTACCACTCAAACTGTCAATCACATAAAACTTATTCAATTTTTCCTGTGCGTTTGCCCGTAGAGCACACAAAAGCAGCATTGATACAACGATATTTTTCATGTTGACAAACTAATAATGTATGGTTGCAGATATCGCAAGCTCATTTGTACCGCGCTGAAAGATTTGCCATTGGTCGCCATTTTTGCTGTATACAAGGGCGTGCCTCCGGGTATCGTCCTCGGGATTATAGCCTATTAAAAAAGGTTGGTACCACACGTAATATTCAGAAGCATCTTTTATAACCTGATAGCCACGTTTGGTAGTTTTTGCAACTTTGGGCGCATTGTGTACACCAATAATTTCATTATAAGGGTTGATGATCCATTCTACAGTTATATAAAAATTTTTGGCGGGGATGATAAACTTGTCGTTGGTAAAATCGATATCTACCCACAACGAATTATCATCCAACGATACTGTTTTAGTCAATAATATTTTACCCGGTGCATGTGTAACCGAATCCTGTGACATGATATGGACAAGGAAGGTGGTGAACTTGTTGCGCACAGCATAAGTAGGGGCTGCTGGCAAATCCATACGGCCTAACGAAACTTTGAGTAACCTGGCGTTCAGATTGGGAGCCGTAAAAAATTTTGCCAATGCAGTTTGCGATTTAACGGCCTCTGTTGGATGGCTGTAAGCCTGGCTGTGAACATCCTTCAAGTCGTAGGTATGAAATTGATCTAACACGATTTCTTTAAGCTTCCGTTTTTTATCAATGCGCACCTCTTCAAGCTGCGTATTGCTGGCTTCAAGCGTAACAAATAGTTGCGATTGATATTGAGATACAGGCAGCTTAAATGTTTTATAGCCAACAAAACTGAACTGTAAGGTATCCTCAGGTAAAGGTTTTTCTGACGATAATTCGAAATACCCGCGCTTGTTGGTTTGCGTGCCAATTCTTTCTTTAATGAGCGTTACGTTGACACCGGGTATCGGATCCTCGGTGGCTTTGTCAATAACCTGCCCGTCGTAATTTGCTTGTGCCTGGCAAAACAGCGGCACAAAACAAATTACGTAGACAAACAAAATATTGCGATGGCTTAGGTTTAGCATAACACTAAGCTATTATCAAAATATTATTTTATCAATGACTTATAAGTCAGTAAATTGAGTTCAATTTATAAACGTACCATTTGTTTTTGCCTCTTATAAAAAGACCTTATTTTTACGCTGTATACAATAGATATTTAAATGAAAAATTTCCCACCCATTATATTAGCCTCCAAATCGCCGCGCCGACAGGAACTGTTGAAATTGATGGACCTTGATTTCAAAATCGTCCTTAAAGAGGTAGATGAATCTTATCCTGACAACTTAACGCCCGAAGAAATCGCCGTTTATATCGCCCAAAAAAAAGCTACCGCCTTTGATGAATCTGTAGGTGACGATGAACTTGTGCTTACTGCCGATACCATCGTAAGCATTGATGGCCACATATTGGGCAAACCGGAAACAGAACAGCACGCTATTGAGATGCTGCAAATGCTATCGGGTAAAGTGCACCAGGTAATAACCGGCGTTTGCCTGTTTTATAAGCATCAGTATCATAGTTTTTATGATGTGTCTGATGTGACCTTCCGTACGCTTACTCAAGAAGAGATCGCCAATTACGTCACCAAGTACAAACCCATGGATAAAGCCGGCTCATATGGCATACAGGAATGGGTAGGAGTTACGTCGATTGTAAAGATCAACGGCTCATATACCAATGTGGTTGGTTTGCCTACTGAAAAGTTGTATCAGGCGTTGATGAAACTGACCTAAAGTGTAAATTCAATCCAGATTAACAACCAAATAGTGTAAACTTTTTTAGGACGGGCGATCCAAAAATGACCTAAAAGTCAGGAAAATGTGATCCAAAGTGATCCACTTTTTCTGACTTTATTTTTTAAATATCTGATTTTTAGATGGTTGTTATTTTAAGGTGATCCACTTGATCCAAATTGATACACATTCTCGCGTGGATCAACATCCAAATCTTTTAATCCACCTTCAAAGTATTATTCTTCCTGTTTATATCGGGTAAAGCATTATCCGGGTCGATAGTTACCGATTCAGCAGCGCTTATAGTGCCAATAGTAAACGTGGTCGACTTGTTTTGCAGCCAGGTCTCAACAGGCAAATACATGCGTTGCTTGCTGCCGTTCTTAAGTTTTACCTCAACAGTAAACGGCATAGCCATGGCTTCTTTATTTACTACGGTCACTTCAATACCGTAAGCAGGGCTGCCATTTACATATTTGGCCTTGGTTAGCGCTAAATCTAAACTGTAATTGTTGTAATACCAGCCTTTCCAGAACCATCCCAAATCTTCGCCGGCGCCATTTTCCATCGATCGGAAAAAGTCGTCAGGACGCGGATGTTTAAAGGCCCACTGGCGAATGTAGTTTTTAAATGCATAGTCAAATCTATCCTTACCCAAAATCTGCTCGCGCAATAAGATCAAGCCGAAGGCCGGTTTAAAATAAGTGATGGGGTGGCGATATTTTTCAGCGATGGCATCGGGAGCGGTCATAATCGTTGGTGCTGCCGGGTCGCCGATGATTGGCACAATTTCATCCGCCGGGTTGCCACCGCCCGGGGCATACTCGCCGTCGCGTTTAGGGGCATACTCGCCTTTGTTGAAGACGTCAGACGCATAAACGTCTATAAACGTATTAAAGCCCTCGTCCATCCAGGCGTAACGGCGCTCATTGCTGCCCACAATCATCGGGAACCAGTTGTGACCTATCTCATGGGCAGTTACCCAGAACAAGTCTTTTGTTTTGTCGGTAATGCCGTCAAACAAAATCCCCGGATACTCCATGCCACCGGCAATGCCGGCTTCATTGACAGCGCAGGGGTAAGGGTAAACAAACCATTTATTAGAGAAATATTCAATAGCACCTTTAAGGTATTCGGTCGATCTGCCCCAGGCATCATTGCCGGCGCTTTCAACCGGGTAAACAGACATCGAGAGCGACTTTTTGCCATCGGGCAGATTAATCCTTGCCGCATCCCACATAAAAGCCTTAGAAGCTCCAAAAGCGACATCGCGTGTATTAAACATTTTGAAATGCCAGGTTAGTGTGCCTTTGTTTACCGGGCGCGATGATGCCTGAGTAACTTCCTCGGCCGAGCGGATCATGATAGTTTTGTCACTGCTCTTAGCCGCGTTGTAGCGCGCTATTTGTTTTTGAGTCAGCACCTCAGTAGGATTAACTAATTCGCCCGAGCCGGCGACGATCATGTCCCAGGGAACGGTTACGCTATAATCGATATTGCCGTACTCGCAGTAAAACTCGCCGCTGCCCAGAAAGGGCAGGGTATCCCAACCTTGCGAGTCGTCATAAACACACATTCGGGGGAACCATTGTGCTATCTCATAGATCTTGCCGTTTTTGGTGTCGGTATAATCAGTACGGCCACCAAACGCCCCCGGAATAGTATAATGGTATTTTATTGCCAGATTGATTCTCCCGCCATGCGCAGTTAGAGCTTTAGGCAGACGTATTTGCATCCGGGTATCGGTAACTATATAGTTAGCCACTTCTGTTTTACCATTTAATACAATACTAACCGTCTGCAGCTGGTAGCCGCCTGTGTGATTAGTAACTTTAGGCTGATTGCCGGTGACGAAGTTTGAACGGGCGTCTTTTTTATAAGTGTTTTGATCAAGTTGCAGCCACAGATACTGTAAATTATCCGGACTGTTATTGGTATAAGTAATGTTTTCTATAGCTGACAGTGTTTTGGTTACTGTATCAATATTAGCCTTAATCACATAGTCAACATGATTCTGCCAGTATTTAGGGCCCGGTTCGCCATTTGCAGCATGAAACTCATTGCCCTTTTCGGTATGGAAGGCCGGCGAAAATAAATTAGACGGAATATAGTTTGATTCGACGTTGTCATCGCTTTTGCGTGACCTTCTTTGCGCTTGCGACGTAATGGCAAACAACAGAATGCTGCCCGCCAGCAAAAATTTCAGTTTCATGTGTATCAGTTAAGGACAGCAATATACAAATGATGCTTAACATAATAGAATCGCTTTGACGGATTTAAGCTAATGGTTATCTTGCCCGTAAAAAAGTTTTGCATTTCCCGGTTATTATTCCTTTAGGTACGTCGCATGTGCCGCTGCATTTTGTGTGTGAAACATTGTCATATTTTATTGGCTACAGATACTATACCTACCTGCGGCGAAACGCTGACGACCCAATAAACAATGAACAGCGCATGCTTATTTTTATAGGGGCGGCAGTAGGTGCTTTTCTGGGTTCGCATATTTTGGGGGTATTGGAGAATTCGCAACAACTCGCTCAAATGAATCTGTCTTATTTTATGGGTAATAAAACTATAGTAGGCGGTTTTTCAGGCGGATTAATAGGTGTAGAGCTTACTAAGAAACAAATAGGAGTGACCACATCATCCGGAGATATCATGGTATACCCGCTTATCCTGGCCATGATTATTGGCCGCATAGGTTGTTTTTTAGCCGGATTGGAAGATGGTACAGTGGGAATTCCCTCATCGTTACCATGGGCCATCAATTTTGGCGACGGCATTCGCAGGCATCCCACAAACCTGTATGAAATATTATTTTGGCTGATGCTATGGTTGTCACTATGGCTTTATGAGAGAAAATACCGGTTTAGCAATGGCTCCAGGTTTAAAGTTTTTATGGTAAGCTATCTGATTTTTAGGTTTGCTATCGAGTTTATCAAACTGGATCCGTTTTTTAGTTTCGGATTATCTGTCATTCAATTAGCATGTATTGGCGGTATTTTGTATTATTATAAAGTTTTTATTTATCCTTCAAAACTAACCGAACCTTATCAACATGCCTGAGCGCCCATATATCTACTATGATTTTACCCAAAGTATTTGTTCAACTTGTTTAAAGCGCGTTGACGCGAAGATTGTTTTTGAGGATGGCAAGGTGTATATGCTCAAAAATTGTCGCGAGCATGGCTTTGAAAAGGTATTGATAGCAACCGATATTAACTATTACAAAAACTGCCGCAACTATGCTAAGCGCAACGAAATGCCGCTAAAATTCAATACAAAGACGCATTATGGTTGCCCATACGATTGTGGCTTGTGCCAGGATCATGAACAACATTCTTGTTTAACGGTAGTTGAGGTGACCGATCGCTGCAACTTGAGTTGTCCGACCTGTTACGCTATGTCGTCGCCTAATTATGGCCGTCATCGTACACTCGAAGAGATTGAGCAAATGCTGGACGTAATAGTGGCTAATGAAGGCGAGCCCGATGTAGTTCAAATAAGCGGTGGCGAACCTACGGTGCATCCGCAGTTTTTTGAGATACTGGACATCGCCAAAACAAAACCTATACGGCACTTAATGCTCAATACTAATGGTATCCGCATAGCTAAAGATGAAAGTTTTGTGCAGCGCCTTGCTACTTATATGCCTGATTTTGAGATATACCTTCAGTTTGATTCATTTAAAAAAGCGGCTTTGGAGCAATTACGCGGCGAGGATTTGCGCGAAATCAGAACCAATGCCCTGGCTAATCTGAATAAATATAACTTGTCGACTACACTTGTTGTGACGCTGCAAAAAGGTTTAAATACCGACGAGATAGGAGAGATTATTGAATATGCCTTGAAGCAGCCATGTGTGCGCGGGGTGACTTTCCAACCGACCCAACAGGCCGGCAGGTTGGAGAACTTTAACAGCCAGACTGATAGATACACGTTAACCGAAGTTAGAAGCGCCATACTGGAGCAAACTGATATTTTTAATGAGAATGATCTGATACCGGTGCCTTGTAATCCGGATGCCTTGGTGATGGGCTATGCGTTAAAGTTAAACGGACAGGTTTTCCCGCTAACGCGTATGATAAATCCGGACGACCTGCTGGATAATTCTAAAAATACCATAGTGTATGAGCAGGACGAAAAGTTGAAAAGCCACTTATTGAATATGTTTAGTACCGGCAATTCTGTCGATAAGGCTACAGAGCATCTGAAATCTATCATGTGTTGTTTGCCTGAGATTGATGCGCCCGACCTGAGCTATGAGAATTTATTCAGGGTCATCATTATGCAATTTATTGACGCGTAGAATTTTGATGTTCGCGCTATCAAAAAATCATGTGTGCATATTGTAAATAAGGACATGAACATCATCCCGTTTGAGACGATGAACCTGTTTTATCGCGATGACAAGATTAATTATCTAAATCAATTAAAAGCCGAACTGCAATGAACGAAGAAACATCATCACCAGAGAAAGACAATAAGCCGGGCAAAGACAATTCGCAAATGAAAATTGCAGGCTATAATTTATTGGCTTTTTTTATATATGGGTTAATATTAGTAGCTCTAATACAAGGCGGAGGTTTGCTGATGTTTGGATTTTTATTTATTTGTCATGTGATATTTTGTGTTTGTACCGCAATAGTGACACGTAAATGGATATGGTTTTTAAGCGGAGTGTTGATATTAATTATAGGTTTTTCCACCTGTGCAGGTTTTATACGTTAGCATCGTCCATCATCTCAGCCAAAACACCTTCTTTTAAGGAGTGTGTTGACATATTTACGTGACGGATGTCTAATCGTTTTACAATAAAACGGGTGATCAGCGAAGCTACCACAATCATATCCACACGGACAGGAATAATACCTGTATTATTCTTACGTTCCGCATGTGTAGAGGCGATGAGCTTTTCGGTCAATTTCATCAACTCATCCAGATCAAAATCATAGTTTTTAATACTGAGGTCGAAGTGTTTGTTTTTTTCGCGCTCAATCAACTCGGCAAAGGTTTCAAATGCGCCGGACGAGCCGGTTAGAGTGTTCACCGGGTATTTTGCCGCGACAGCAATTAGCGTAATCAAATGCTCTTCGAGATATGAATTCAGGGCATGGATAGAATCTTTTGAAATCGGATCGTGGTGTTGGAATTTGTCCATCAGTCGTGCAGCACCAATTTCGAAGCTTTGTTTCCAAATGATGCTGTGCTCATTAGCTAAAATAAACTCAACACTGCCACCGCCAATATCCATAATTAAAGTGGTTTGGCCAGACATGCCGCCTGCCAGCTTCACACCCCTATAAATATATTCGGCTTCCTGCTCGCCGTCAATCAATTCTATGTTAATGCCGGTTTTGCTGGCTACTTCGTCAATAAACTGCCGCCCGTTTACAGCAGTGCGCAGGGCAGAAGTGGCTATAGCCTTTACATCTTTTACCCCCAGCTTTTGAATTTGGTGGTTAAACTTTTGCATAGTAGCAATGCCGCGATCATAAGGTGCTTGCTGTATAATTCCTTTGTTAATACCGCCTTCGCCAAGTTTAACAGAATCATGCTCATGTACCAGCGCTTTATAGTCGGACGCACTGCCTTCAGCAATTAACAGGTGGAAGGTATTGGTGCCGAGATCCATTACGGCAATGCGCTTGCTCATAGGGTTTGGGTTTTAATATTTTTCAAAGTAAAAATACACTCAAATAAACGCCTTTCAGCATAAAATGTGTGGTTAGGCGGTAACATTATTTGTTCTGATATTGTAATCCCTCAAAAAAATGGTAGAATCCATTTTTGACGAAAACAAAAAGCCCAGAATCCTAAAATCCTGAGCTTTCTACTTTTAGCTTAAAATAGCTGTTATTCAAAATATTCTTTCATGCGTTCAAAGAAACTTTTCTCGTTTTTACCCGGGTTGGGTTTAAAGTTAGGCGAGTTTTGTAGTTTCTCTAACAGCGCACGCTCCTCATTGCTTAGCGCTTTTGGTGTCCAGATATTTACGTGGATCAATTGGTCGCCGCGGTGGTAGGAGTTAACCTCTGGCACGCCCTTTCCTTTTAAGCGAAGTATTTTACCGCCCTGGGTTCCGGGATCAATTTTGATTTTGGCTTTACCGTCTATGGTTGGTACTTCAACGCTGGTACCTAAGGCTGCATCTATGAAGGTAATGTGCAGATCGTATATTATATTATTGCCATCGCGTTTCAGGGTTTCGTGAGGTATCTCTTCGATCAGGATGATCAGATCGCCCGGAACACCGCCGCGCGGCGCCGCGTTCCCTTTACCGCTCATGCTCAGTTGCATACCTTCGCTTACGCCGGCAGGTATATTTACGCTGATGGTTTCCTCGCCGCGTACAACGCCGTCACCGTGACAAACGTTACATTTTGAGGTGATCACGCTACCCTCGCCATTACAGGTAGGGCAGGTGCTGGTTGTTTGCATCTGGCCTAAAATGGTGTTAGTCACTCGTCTGACGGCACCCTGGCCACCGCAGGTTTTACAAGTTTGAAAAGACGACTTATCTTTCGCTCCGCTACCCTCACAAGTCTTACAAATTACCTGTTTGTTTACTTTAATCTTCTTTTCTGTACCGTTCGCAATCTCTTCTAAAGTTAGTTTTACTTTGATGCGCAGGTTACTGCCACGGGCCACCCTCCGGCCGCCGCCCTGACGACCACCGCCGCCACCAAAGAAATCGCCAAACGGACTGCCGCCGCCAAAAATGTCACCAAACTGGCTGAATATGTCTTCCATATTCATACCACCGCCGCCGTAGCCGCCGCCATTGGCTGAGTGCGCATTAGCCGCATGACCAAACTGGTTGTAACGCTGGCGTTTTTCAGGATTACTTAAAACCTCGTAAGCCTCGGCCGCCTCCTTAAACTTTTCTTCTGCATCTTTATCTCCCTGGTTTTTATCCGGGTGATATTTAATGGCCATTTTACGATAGGCTTTCTTGATCTCGTCGGTGTCTGCACCTTTCGATACGCCCAGAACATCGTAGTAATCTCTTTTTGACATTTTGTTTATTTCGAATTTCGGATTTTCGATTTCGGAATATTGCACACCGGTAAATCGAAAATCCGCTTACTGATTTTTATATTTTTTGTAATAGGATCAGAATTTCAATCCGAAATTGAAATTCTGAAATCCGATATCAATTACGCTCCTACAATTACTTTGGCGAAGCGGATAACTTTATCGTTAAGATAATAACCCTTTTCCATTTCATCAATAACCTTACCCTTCAGGTCCTCAGTAGGGGCAGGGATATTGGTGATGGCTTCATGCAGGTCGGCATCAAATGGCTGTCCTATGGATTCCATTGGCTGTAAGCCTTTCTGGTTCAGTGCATTCTTTAATTTGTTTTGTATCAGCATAACCCCTTCTCTAACCGGTGCAACCTCGGTAGCATTTTCGGTAGCTTTGAGGGCGCGCTCAAAATCATCAAGGACAGGCAGCAATGAGGTAATTACATCTTTGCCTTCCATTTTGCGGGCATCTTCACGTTCTTTGACGGTACGACGTCTGAAATTATCAAACTCGGCAAATAAGCGCAGAAATTTATCATTAGCTAATGCTAACTCCTCTTTCAAAAGATCTTCCGGGGTTTTCTCGTCGATGGCAGTGCTCTCTGTCGATGCGGCAGATTCATTGTCAATTATGTTATTCAGTTCCTCGGCGTTTTCCGGAGATTCGGTCTTTTTTTTCTTCAACATATCGTTAAAATTCATAGCTAAATAGTGCCAATCAACTACCTTGCCATTGCAGCAAAAGCGACAAGCTGACAGCGAAATATTTTTTTTCTTGAAACAATGACATAAAACCCGCAGCTATGACACTGACAGGCTGTTTTCTGCCAAAATGAAAGAGGGATAGCTTATCCTATCTGCGCATCTTCCAAAACTTTACCATTCTCACATTTAATAATGCGCGATGGGAAGGTGCGGATGATGTGATAGTCATGCGTAGCAATAACCACAGCAGTACCCGATTGGCTGATCTGTTTCAGCAACAGCACAATCTCTTCAGATGTATCGGGGTCAAGGTTACCCGTTGGCTCGTCGGCCAGTATAATTTCAGGATCGTTTAGCAAGGCGCGGGCAATAACCACACGCTGCTGCTCGCCGCCTGAAATTTCATGAGGCATTTTTTTAAGTTTTGAGCGCAGGCCTACTTTCTCCAATACGTCCAGCGTACGGTCGGCAATCAGTTTAGGATCTGTCCAGCCGGTGGCGCGCATTACAAACTGCAGGTTTTGCTCAATGGTACGGTCGGTCAGTAATTGAAAGTCCTGGAACACTATGCCCAGCTTACGGCGCAAGAAAGGAATGTCTTTGTCTGTAATTCTGTCCAGCTCAAAACCGCAAGCATGGCCGGTGCCTGCTTTAAGCGGCAAATCGCCATAAATAACTTTTAGCAAGCTACTTTTACCAGAGCCGGTTTGGCCAATAAGCCATACAAAATCACCTTTATCAATATGCAGGTTAACACGCGATAACACCAGGTGTTTTTGTTGAAATATATCAACATTATTGAGTTTAATAATGGAGTTTCCTATCATGGTTTTTATATATCTAATTTCAAGATCTGACCGAAAGGCAAGTCCCTGATAACGTTCATTATATATTCGGCCTTGTCGCTCAACCCGATTTTGTCTAACGATTTTTCGGGCCTGTCCACCCTAAAATAGGCCAGCAGCGTAAACTGGTCATCACGCAGCTGCACATAATCCGGGATCTTGGCAACGCCTTTAACTTTTATAATATACATGTTAGTTCATGGGCTATTGTTCATGGTTCATAGTCTTTAATGCGATAACCACCATGAACTGTTAACCATGAACCATGAGCACCCAAAGTTATTGTTATTTTAAAGATTTGCCAAGAAATCCATCGTATCTACGCCGTCGGCATAATCCCATAGTTTGGGTTGCTGGCTTTGGCCAAAAGCAACCACCTGGTTTTTGATATGCAGGGGCGCTTTGCTAACCACGCATTGTATGTTTTCGTTTTCGGCGTTTAACAGCTGTTCAACATCGGTCAGGCTATCATAGTAGTTGTAAAATACCACGGCGAGTGGAGAGGCGAGCGCGTCGTTTTCCTTCAGCAATAAAAAGCCATTATCCAGATGCTGCTCGCGGCCTACCAGGTAAATAGATTTGTTATAACCGTAGTTGTTGTTGTATTTATTATGATTTGCAATGTCATTAAAAGGCTCTATCGCTTCAAAAAATGTAGCAATATCATATCCCCTCGGAAGTAATAATTTCGATACATTACGGCATCCCAAACCAAAATAATCAAAAATATCGTGCCCTAATTGATACAGATCCTGAGGCGTTTCATCGCCGGTTAATACCGCTACACTATTACGGTTTTTGCGGATGATGTTGGGCACTTTGCCAAAGTAATAATCAAAGTAACGCGAGGTGTTGTTACTGCCGGTGGCTATTACGGCGTCGAAATCAACCAATCGTTCCACAAAATTAAATTTGCCGGCAAAGCGATTGTCGATGTCCGTTAATTTATTTAATACCGCTTTTATCAACCTGGCATCCTGCGATGAAGCTTTGATAAGCGCCTCATTACCGGTAGCCAATACACAAAGTGCATCGTGAAAACCAACCAGGGGGATGTTTCCTGCCAATATCAGTCCGACTTTTTTGGCTGATATATTTTTATCCAAATCGTATTTACTTAGCCAGGCTGTCAGGTCTGTTTCGTTCAGGCTTTGACCGATTGCTTTTATAGCATGTTTTACATTTAGTGGGGTGAACCATGGATTATATCTATGCTCAGTTTCTATAAGTTGATTTAGATTTTCGTCAAGGCTTTTTAGCTCGTTGCCAAGCCGAATAAGGATATTTATTAATTCTGTTTTTTTGATTTTTGACATATATATGGTAAGTAATCAAACTCGCGATTTCTTTTTTTGTTATATTTGCACACCTTTTGTGATACAAAGGTAATTGAGAATATAAGAATTATTTAAAAATATGGCGATTATAATCACCGACGAATGTATTAACTGCGGAGCCTGCGAGCCAGAGTGCCCTAATAATGCTATTTATGATGCAGGCGCTGCCTGGCGTTTTTCTGACGGTACCGGCCTGAGAGGTGTTATTGATTTTGGCGATGGCGTTACGTTAAATGCTGAAGAGACACAAGCTGCTTTGTCAGACGATATTTATTATATCGTACCGGATAAGTGTACCGAGTGCGTTGGTTTCCATGACGAGCCGCAATGTGCCGCTGTTTGCCCGGTTGACTGCTGTGTGGACGATGAGAACGTACGCGAAACCCGCGAAGAACTGTTAGCCAAAAAAGATTGGCTGCACATGAATGAATAATATTTAATCGGCTATTTGCTGACGAAGGGGAATGCATGAATAATGTAGTCCCCTTTTTTATTTATGAAACATTTAAACAAACTTTGCGTACACGTATTACTAATTTTATACAATATATACTAAATGGAATACGGAATTTGCAATTTAGCTGTTGTACCTATGCGCGCCGAACCAAACGAACGGAGCGAGCAGGTATCTCAAGTTTTATTTGGCGAAGCATTTGAAATTTTGGAATGGAAAGAGGGGTGGGCACAAATTACTACTGCTGCTGATAATTATACGGGTTGGATTAATCGTTTACAATTTGCCATGCTGGGGCATTTAAATTATCAGCATTTATTACAGAATCCGCCTAAAGTAACCTATAAGGCTATTACTCAAGCCTGGAAGATACGCGACAATAGCGTGTTGTATCTGCCCGCAGGTAGCTCGTTGTCGTTTTTAAACGGCACTACCTGTTACCTGGAGAAAGAAAAGTTCGAGATCATTGGCCAGATCGGTCAAAATGAAAGTATTGATCTGGTAGCCAAATCATTTTTAAACTCGCCTTACCTTTGGGGTGGCCGTACACATTTTGGCATTGACTGTTCAGGCTTTACCCAGATGATATTTAAGTTGAAGGGCTTTCAACTTAAACGCGATGCAAGTATGCAGGCAGAGCAGGGCAGGCCGGTTGAATCCATCTCGTCAGCATTAATAGGCGACCTGGCCTTCTTTAAAAACGAAAACAATAAAATTACCCACGTTGGTATGCTGCTTAATAGGGAGCATATTATCCATGCATCAGGAAAGGTAAAAATTGATATGATTGATGAGAAGGGTATTTACTCAGAAGAGCAAAGCCGTTACACCCATAAGCTCGCCTTCATAAAGCGAATCTTTTAAGGGTTCGCTTTATAATAAACTTCTTTACAGTTTTACGAACTTGCTTTGTGCCTGAAATTTATCGTCAGCTAATTTCGTTACCTGTATCATATAGGCTCCCGGCAGAAACCCTGTTACATCTGTTTGCAGAATTGGCGAGTTCGACGTCAATTGCTTGACCACTCTGCCTCCGGTGCCTAATATCGTGATGATATATGAACTGTCATCGTTCTTAGACGCTTGCATTTTTATGTTTATTGTACCTGTCGCCGGATTTGGGTAAACAGTGATTTTATTTTCAAGTGCTGTTGTTGCTGCGCCGGTATATTTTAAACTAACAGTGTTCGAATAGCTGGTGTCGTTCAATATCATATCCCGCACTTTTATTCTATAGTAATTCATCCCCTTTGCCGGAATTATATCTGTATAAGCATAGTTGCCGCTACCATTTGATAATACCTGGCCAATTTGGGTAAATGTTTTTCCGTCTATGCTTTTTTCAATATTGAAAGTGAAGTCATTGCCTTCGTTTTCGGTTCGCCAACTTATCTGCGCACCTTCGGTGATTTTATTAGCTGCAACGCTCAATAAACGCATCATGGTCTCCGGATTTAATCGAACTAGTATACTAAACCGATTGCTGCCGTAAGTTGCTGCATTGCTTTTATCGATACTAAAATCGTAATTGCTGTTGTGTTTCAGATCCAGCGAATCTTTCATAAAGCTGTCCATTAGCCACACATCATAAGCGTTGGGTAGGTTATCTAAATTTCTGAGTCGTAAATGATAAGTTCCGCTAGTGGTAGCATTCACCAGTAATCGGTTGGTTTGATTTCCGGTCTGTGGTAACCTTTGTTGTTTTATGGCCAGGGCAACATTATCGCTCGATATCACTGAAAGACTGACCAGAGCGCCATTTCCGTTCATATCTTCGGCATCGTCGCCCTTGCTATAAGTTGTTGGTGTATGGTCGTTAAAAGCTATTACAGCGTCGTCTGTGTTGTCATCGTCTTTAACAAGCCTTAAGCCTAATATTGCCAAATTTGAAACCTTATTTACGTTTGCCGGCGCACTTGAGAAAGCCAGTACATTGCTTGAAGACGGCACATCCATAATGCGGTTTATATTGGTTGATACCGGCTGTGTGTTTGTTTTAGCAGCCTCCCTGAAGGTCAGCCCCCGGTTATTTGTGGTCACCTTCATAAAAAAGCCCTGACCGCTGGCAATCATATTGCTTGCATCGCCGGTGTAAATACTGCCGACAGGGCGTACCGTCGTCGTTGTATCGGCTGTCGAACTAACGGTTTTGGCTTGCATATAGGTGTCGTATTGCTTAGTTGTGGAGTTGTATATCCATATTTTGGTAACGGTGTCGGTAGGAGCCGGAAAACCTTTTCCATATATAGAAGAGCTGGCGCCAGAGCGGTTGAATTTCTCGAAATTTATGGTAGAAGGATAGGGGTTACCCACAAAAGCAAATCCCCGAACACCGGAGTTATTGACGTTAGATGCAGAGGTGATAGAAAAATTTGTAGAACCGCTATACCATTGTTGAACCGCAATAGTTCCCGTATTCAGATAGCCTGTTTGCGTAAACACTACATCTTCAGGATAATCAAGGGGTGCTGTAACCTTGTCGCCTGTTTGCGAACTGTTGTTGCTTTTATTGCCTCTGAAAAAAAACAAAACGCCATTACCAACCGCCAGGTTAATGGTGGTATCTGCAATGTTGGTTTGGGTCAATCGTTTTTGGGTGCCAATATCATATGCATTGGTGTTGTTAATCTTGCTAATGCCTTTCCAATTACCATCGGTAAACATTGCATTGCTTGACGATATATCTTCGCGATATAAATACAAACTCGGATTTGTGCCCGTGGTGTTAAAGCCTCCGCCAGCTGCGCCTGAAACATAAGCACTGTCTAATAAATATTTCAGATCGAAGTAGTTAACGCCACCATTAGTGTAGGTATAAACGGGCGACGATATCGCTCTGTAACCGCGTTTTGTTAAATTTAAGTTATCTAAACTGCCTTTAACAAATCGTTGCGATTTAACCAGGCCGCTTATGGATGTTCCGCCGGGTATAGCTGCAACCGTAGCGGTGCCTGAAATGTTGGACATCAAGGTAAGCAATCCGTTTGTAGTTAATGTGGCTGTGCCCGCCATGGTCAATACTCCTGTGCTGCCTACCGCAAAATTACCCGTAGATATTGTTTTGGTGCCTGAGCCCTGGAAGTTCACGTTGTTAAAAATAACCCCCGTTCCGTTATGCGATCCATTATCTGTTAATTGCTGGGCAGCGCCCTGAAAGGAAATGGTATTCGAGTTGGTTTGCGCATCAATATAAGCGCCGGACGAAGTCCAGTCGCCGGCAATGGTAAGGGTACCTGATTGGATAGATTTGGGGCTTGCCCCCGTAATAGTTAAATTTTGATATAAAGCCGGAGAGCTATCCAGGCCGGTCTGATTGGTTGAATAAACGGTTTGTGAAGTTGTACCTACATTGCCGGCATAAATGGTAGTAGATTTTGCTGAGCCCGGGCCATAAAAGTCAATCACGTCGCCCGATAAAGCGGTTACGCTGCCGCCAATACTAAGTATTGCCGAGTTAGTTGAAGCATCGCCGGTTGGGTTTACTACGAGCTGCGCCTGCGGTGTAGCTGCCGGAAAATTTGTTAAGGGGAGTAATCCCAATAAGCTATAAGTGAATCCTGCATAGCCGGTGTGCCCTCCTGTGTTAACGGTGGATATATTTCCGGCTACGGTTAATGATCCGTTGTTTAGATTTAATATCGAGTTGTCGGCATTGATGGAAGTATTACCACCAATATTGGCGGTAGCCGACGATGTTGAACTGAGCACTAGATTTTGGCTGACAGAGAAATTTTGAAGATCGATATTAAGCGTAATAGTATTGGTGTTATTTATTTGAAAGCCTAAACCCAGGATAGCAAATGGAGTAGGTTGCTGTGTGGAATCACCCACGTATACTGAACCGCTACATGTTATGGCGCTGCCTGTACCTCCGGTAATGCCGATAACTGAAGAGGATGTACTGCCTGTACCATATTGTATAGTTATGTCCCCTGTTACAGTAAGCGCGACACCGGCGCTAATTGTCAAATTGGCGGCTGTATTAGAGACGCCCAATGTTAAGCTGGCCAGCGAAATATTAACAGCTAAAACCGGCGACCTGCTGACACTGAAAGTTTTGCTAACGTTAATCGAAACCGCGTCGCCGTCAACAGGAACGCCGTTAGACCAATTTGATGCATTTGACCAGACTGTTGAAGCTGATCCGGTCCATTCAGTACTCTTGGCTTCACTATGCAGATAAGGAATAAGTAAAAAAAGCAGTAAAGTATAAAGTCTTCTCATATAGTAACCTCCCTTTAAAAGCAACTTAAAGAGTAAGTAAATTTATTTCACTACTAAAGGTTGTACTATTATAACTATTTATATTTTTCTTTGGAATTGGGCGGATAAAATGAACAAAATGAATAGTAGATTATGATTTTAATAATTAGGAATCAGGGATATTGAAAATTTTTCTTGACAGATGATAGATTTGCTTAAAAAGCTATATCCCAGATAATGATGCGTTTATCATCACTGGTTGAGAGGAGTTGCCCGTTATGCCAAACGAGCTTGTTAATGGAAAGGAAGTGTGTTTCGAAGCCCTTTTCGCGACTGATGACCTTGTAAAGCTTGAAATCATCCGCTCCCCAAAGCTTAATGGTTTTGTCCATGCTGGCTGTAGCAAAATAAGGCTGCTCAGGGTGGAAAGCGATATGATTTACTGCGAACAAATGCGCGGGAATATTATGTATAAGTTCAAAGGTGGATGTGTTCCAGATCTTCACCTGTGCATCGCGCGATCCGGTAACCACGTAGCTGCCATCGGGCGAGTATTGGGTAGAAAATACCGCCATTGTGTGGCCTTTTAGAGTAGTTATGTGTGCGTAGTCTTCCAGATCATATATCTGCACGTTGTTATCGCGGCAGCCAAAGGCAACCTGCTTTTCGTCTGGCGAAATGCTGATGGTGCGCACTGTATCTGCAGATACCTGAATGGTGTGTACCAGCTGTAAAGTATCCATGTTCCAGATAGATACCGTACCGTCTTCAGAAGCAACCAACAGTTCTTTTTTGCTAACTACCGATTTGATATCAAATACAGGTTTACGATGAACTCGCAATCCGGGGAGCAGTTGCTGTTTGATGAAATCGAACACTAATACCTCACCATTACGCAGTCCGGTAAACATCAAGGGGTAGCCCTCGGGACAATGAATTGCATATACCGACGAGACCACCGGGAACATCACCTTGATGAACGAGTTGGTTTTAAGGCTCCATTCAACCACCCCTTTATCATTACCTCCCGAAAACACAATATCCGGTTTTTGTGACAAGGTTAATGCAAAGATGGGGTTGCTGTGTCCGGTAAGTTCGGTCGCTTTTTGTACGGTGATCATCGGCACAAATATAAAACAAAAAGCCCTCCGGTGATGCCGGAAGGCTTTTCTATGATGAAGATCATAATTACTTATTAAACTTAATATGCTGACCCAGGAAACCGCCCTGGGCTGTAGTCATAGCGCTGTCTATATGAAAAACGTCTGATTTGGTAACAGTACCACCGTACGCGTTTTTTGACCGGTAGGTGTGTGCTATTTCATACTGCCCATGAAAAATTTCAGGGTATGATTGGCCGTCAACTATTTTAACGGTGTCTTTTAGCTTTAAGAGTTCGCTAAAGCTTACACTCTCGTAGCTTTCAGGGTCTTTCAGACTGTCCTTTACGGCCTGCGCTACTAATTCATGCGCTTTTTCTATTTTAGGATCTGAATGAGAACAAGCAGCAAATGCCAGCATGGCAATAATTGCAATTGGAAATAAGTATTTCATGGTTTATTTTTTTGGTTGAGTTAAATTACAAAAAAAAATAAACGCCGCAAGTTATTTGTGCCTTTGTTCCAGATTTTTAGCGATGGTTTCTAAACTTAAACCCTTTTCACGAAGCAGTACCAGCAGGTGAAATACCAGGTCGGACGCTTCATTAATCAGGTCGGTTTCTGTTTCGGCAAGGGCTGCAATTACAGTTTCGACGCCTTCTTCGCCAACCTTTTGGGCTATTTTGTTGAGGCCTTTACCCCGTAATTTGTTTACATATGAACCTTCGACCGGGTTATCATAGCGGTGGGCAATGATATTTTCCAGTTCCAGGATAAAATTCTGATTGTATTCCGTATTAAAACAGCTGCGAGAGCCGGTGTGGCAGGTTGGGCCATCGGGCTTTACTTTAATCAGGATGGTATCGTTATCGCAATCAATAGCAATCGACTTAACATGCAGAAAGTTGCTGCTAGTTTCACCTTTGGTCCATAGGCGCTGTTTTGAACGGGAATAAAAAGTTACGATGTTTTCCTGAACTGTTTTGTCGTAAGCTTCCTGGTTCATGTAGCCCAGCATTAAAACCTCAAGGGTTTGTCCGTCCTGTATTACAACCGGCACCAGGCCGTCTGTTTTGTTAAAGTCTATGTTCATATTAGTTCAAATAGTCATGCCGAATTTATTTCGGCATTCCACAGGACATGTTCCTGTGTTTTATCATCATGCACATGAGATCCTGAAACAAGTTCAGGATGCCACGCACTTTTATTAACTTAATCTAACCTCAATCCCTTTATTCTGCAAAATACCTTTCAAGTCGGGAATCAAAATCTCGCCATAGTGAAAAACCGACGCCGCCAAAGCAGCGTCTACATTGGTTTTCTCAAACACATCCACAAAATGCTCGACCGAACCGGCGCCGCCCGAGGCTATTACCGGTATTTTAACAGCATCATTAACGGTTTTAAGCAGGCCGTTGTCAAAGCCGGCCTTGGTACCATCATGATCCATCGAGGTTAATAATATTTCACCCGCACCGCGGCTTTCGGCCTCGATGATCCAGTCTAAAGTTTCTTTTTCTGTGGGAATACGGCCGCCATTTAGGTGGACAATATTTTTACCATTATTCAAACGCGTATCCACAGCTACGATGACAAACTGTACGCCAAAGGCCTTGGCCAACTCATCAATCAACGCTGGATTACGTACCGCTGCCGAATTGATAGATATCTTATCGGCACCCGCATTTAGAAGTGCATCGGCATCTGCAATTTCATTGATACCGCCACCTATAGTAAACGGAATGCTGATTTGCCGGGCAACTGATTTTACCAGCTCCACCATGGTTTTACGACGCTCATGCGTTGCTGTGATGTCCAGGAAAACCAGCTCATCTGCGCCCTGGCGCGAGTAGTTCCAGGCCAGCTCAACGGGGTCGCCGGCATCGCGCAGGTCAACAAAGTTTACACCTTTTACGGTACGTCCGTCTTTAACGTCCAAACAGGGGATGATTCTCTTCGAAAGCATGGTTTAAAAAGTCACGTCATTGCGAGGAACGAAGCAATCTCTGAGCTTTTCAGGAGAGAATGTCCTATGTAGAGATCGCTTCGTTCCGCGCAATGACGCTTTAATATTTTTGTCTAAATAGACATTAATGATTCCAAATTCCAGTTCTTAATTTCTTCAATGGTAACGCGGCCTTCGTAAATAGCTTTACCTACTACTACCGATTCCACTTTTAGTTTGGCCAATTGTTCAATATCGGCCATTGAACTTACGCCGCCTGATGCTATGAGTTTGATGAAAGGTGAATGATCTAATAACTTAGCATACAAGTCGATACCTGCACCGCCCAGTTTACCGTCTTTATTAATATCGGTACACAGAAAACGGAAGAAGCCCAGTGATAAGCAGCGGTCTACATAGTCCATCAGCTTAATTGGCGAGCTTTCCATCCAGCCGGAGTACTTAATTACCTCGTCCAGTACGTCGATAGCAATTACCACATTGTCAGAGCATTTGTCTTTACCGCAAACGGCTTTGCTCAGTTCGTCTAGAAAAGTAGGATTGGTAATGGCCTGGGTGCCTACTATAACGCGGGCTACACCGGCGTCAATCAGTTCTTTTACCTTCTCGATGCTACGAATACCACCGCCGTACTGCACCTGCATATCGGTTTTGCGAATCACATCAAACAGATATTCCTGGTTAGAAAAATCATTTTTTGCACCGTTAAGATCGATAATGTGAATGAGGTTAGTGCCGTTTGACTGATAACGCTCAATCATCTCTTCTAAAGTAACGTCGTAATTGGTTACTTGTTGGTAATCTCCCTCACGCAGGCGGACAACTTTTTTGTCAAGGATATCAATAGCAGGGATAATATACATGTCTTTATATTTTTGAAAAATTCTTTAATAACGTTTCGCCGTGGTTACCTGACTTTTCTGGGTGAAATTGCACGCCGTAAAAGTTGTCTTGCCAAATTGATGCCGAAAATTTTGTGCTGTAATCTGTAGCGGCTAAAGTATAAACATTATCATACTCAATAAAGTATGAATGTACAAAGTAAAAATGTGAACCTTCAGGAATATCTGTAAACAGTGGATTATCCTTTTGTGAAAAAACACGGTTCCAGCCAGTATGCGGAACTTTATGTTCTGCATCGGCGGTAAATTTTAAGGTTTTAATAGGGAAGATGCCCAGCAAATCAGAATCGCCCTCTTCTGAATAAGAGGTGAGCAACTGCATACCTACACAAATACCTAAAGTGGGTTTATTTTGCGCTTTAATGGCCGGTACCAAACCTGATGCGGCTAATTTATCCATAGCCGCACCCGCATGCCCCACACCCGGAATAATAAAACGATCATACTGCGCCATATCAGCCTCAGTATAAACCATTCCATATGGGATGTCGAGGCGATCTAAAGCCGCAGTAAGCGAGAATATATTGCCGGCGCCGTAGCGTATAATGCCTATCATGATTTGTTAGAATTTAGAATCGGGAGTCAAGAATAAAGAAAACAATGCCATTTTTACTCTTGATTCTTGTATCTATAAAAGTCCTTTAGTACTCGGTAATACCATTTTATTAATATCACGCTTCACCGCTACCTTAATGGCCTTGGCGAAGGCTTTGAAAATAACTTCTATCTTGTGATGTTCATTTTGTCCTTCAGCCTTTACATTCAGGTTGGCTTTAGCGGCATCGCTGAATGATTTGAAGAAGTGATAAAACATTTCTGTCGGCACGTCGCCAACTTTTTCGCGTTTAAATTCTGCGTCCCAAACCAGCCAGTTGCGTCCGCCAAAATCAATGGCTACTTGCGCCAGGCAATCATCCATCGGCAGGCAAAACCCATAACGTTCAATACCTTTTTTATTGCCTAAAGCTGCAGCAAAAACTTCGCCCAGTGCAATGCCTGTATCCTCGATGGTATGATGTTCGTCGATATGCAGGTCGCCTTTGGTAGTAATCTCTAAATCAATGCTGCCATGACGTGCAATCTGATCCAGCATATGATCAAAGAAATGCAATCCGGTTGAAATTTTAGCTTCGCCGGTGCCATCTAAGTTTATTTTAACATAGATGTCGGTTTCTTTGGTGGTGCGTTTGCCTTCAAAAACGCGCTCGCCGTATTTCAGGAATTCGTATATCTTGGCCCAATCGGTAGTTTCCAGTGCGATGGTATCTTTTAAATCTTCTTTATTTGAAAATTCGCCCCCGCCAAGGTTGCTGTGGTTATTTAACCAAATACTTTTGGCGCCTAAATTCCTGGCTAGCAATACATCATTCTGGCGGTCGCCGATGGTATATGAGTTTTTCAGATCATATTTCTCCGTATCAAAATATTGGGTCAACAAGGCTGTGCCCGGTTTGCGGGTATGGGCGTTGTCTTTAGGAAAAGTGCGATCAATAACAATATTCGAGAATTTTACGCCCTCATTTTCTAAAGTTTTGAGGATGAAGTTCTGAACCGGCCAAAAAGTATCTTCAGGAAAAGAAGCAGTGCCTAAGCCGTCCTGGTTGGTAACCATTACCAGCTCATAATCCAGTTCTTTGGCAATTTTCGACATGTACTCGATAGCGCCCGGATAAAACTCCAGCTTTTCAAACGAGTCGATCTGCTCATCAACAGGCTCCTTGATCAGGGTGCCGTCGCGGTCAACAAAAAGTATTTTTGCGGGATTGCTCATTTGTATTGCTTTAAAGATTCTATCAATAGTTCATTTTCGGCAGGTGTGCCGACGGTTATACGTAAACTCCCCTCGCAAAGATCAACTTTTGAACGGTCGCGCACAATGATGCCGCGCTCAACCAAAAAGTTGTAAATGCCTCTGGGGTCGGTAGTTTTTACCAGTATAAAGTTGGCATCGCTTGGATATATATCCAAAACAATGTCCAGATCTTTTAAAGCTAACACCAATTTGTCGCGCTGGGCCAGCGTTTCCTTGATCCACTCGTTTACCTGTTCTACGTTGTTTAGCGCTTTTAAGGCCAGTTGCTGCGATGCCTCGTTGATGTTATAAGGCGGTTTTACCTTATTCATCACCTCGATAATTTCCTCGCTGGCGAAAGCCATACCGATACGCAAGCCGGCTAGTCCCCAGGCTTTTGACAAAGTCTGCAACACCACAAGGTTTGAATATTCAGTCAATTCTTGTATAAATGTTTTCTGGCGACTGAAATTGATATAAGCTTCGTCAACCACCACTAAACCATCAAAATTAGCCAGCAGCGTTTCTACATCATCTCTGTTAATAGAGTTACCGGTAGGGTTATTAGGCGAACAGATAAAGATGATCTTGGTATGCTCATCAATAGCTTGCGAAATACCTTCCAGGTTTAGCTGATATTCGGCAGTAAGCGATACCTTTTTGGCTTTGATATCATTGATATTGGCCGATACTTCATACATGCCATAGGTGGGCGGTACCAGGATAACATTATCAACGCCCGGATTGCAAAAGCTGCGGAACAGCACATCGATAGCCTCATCGCTGCCGTTGCCTAAAAAAATGTTGCGTGCCGGTACTCCTTTTATCTCGCTCAAGCGCATTTTTACCTTGTATTGCAAAGGATCAGGGTAGCGGTTGTATTGATCTTCCAGCGGCGAGCCAAACGCATTCTCGTTAGCGTCAAGGTACACACTGGCCTCGCCCTGAAACTCATCGCGTGCCGAGGAGTAGGGGGTGAGGTTTTTTATATTTTCTCTGAGTATGTTATTGATGTTGAACATTTTAATAAAATATAATGTCATTGCGAGGCGGAACGACGAAGCAATCGCGAACTATGCTTAGCTTGCTTTTCTCCTTGCGGTTGCCACGCTACGCTCGCAATGACAGGTGTTTGGAATCTTATCCCTTTAATCTTACACTAACCGCATTCTTATGCGCATGCAAGCCCTCCAGCTCGGCTAATATCTCTACGTGCGGACCGATGTTTTTTATACCCTCACGAGTGATGAACTGAAAAGTTACTTTCTTCACAAATGAATCGACAGAAACACCTGAATAAGCTCTTGAGTACGAGCTGGTTGGCAAAGTGTGATTAGTGCCTGATGCATAATCGCCGGCGCTTTCAGGGGTTAAATTCCCCAGAAAAACAGAACCTGCGTTAATGATTTCCGGCGCGATATGCTCCCAATCTTTTATTGCCAAAATCAAGTGCTCAGGCGCATAAGCGTTGCTGAATTCCATAGCCTCAAAAATTGACTTGGTGATTACTACATAAGAATTAGCTAAAGCCTGACGAACAATCTCTGCTCTCGGCAACACCTCAGTTTGCTTTTCAACTTCGGCCAAAGCTTCTTCAGCGATATGAGCCGATGTTGTTACCAAAATCGACTGACTATCTATGCCGTGCTCAGCCTGAGCCAGTAGATCGGCAGCTATGAATTCAGGGCGCGATGTTTCATCAGCAATAACCAATACCTCAGATGGCCCTGCTGGCATATCAATAGCCGTGGTGGTGGTCGACTGGATAATGGTTTTAGCCTTGGTTACAAACTGATTGCCCGGTCCGAATATCTTATCCACCTTGCTGATGCTTTCGGTACCATAAGCCATAGCGGCCACGGCTTGCGCGCCACCCACGGTATAAATCTTGTCGATACCCAAAATCAAAGCCACATAAGCAATAAAAGCGTTAACCTTGCCATTTTTTTGTGGTGGCGAACACACCACAATTTCATGGCAGCCTGCAATACGCGCCGGAATACCCAGCATCAGGAAAGTACTTGGTAAAACTGCCGTGCCGCCTGGAATGTACAAACCTACTTTTTCAATGGGACGCAACTCTCGCCAGCAAGTAACGCCGGGCATAGTATGCACCTTATCCTCAGCTTTTATTTGCGATTGGTGGAATTTGTAAATATTGGCATAAGCGGTATCCAGAGCTATTTTTTGCTCGGGCGTAATCGCTGTTGCAATTTCTTCCAGCTCGGCTTTATCCAGGTACAGCTTATCCAGCACTACCTTGTCGAACTTATTGGCGTAGTCATATAAAGCGCGGTCGCCGTGCTGTTGCACGTTGGCTAACACTTCTTCAACTATGGTGCGTATCTCATTAGCCGGGTCCACATTGCGTTGAACCAGTTTGACTATTGAGTCTTTATCAAGATCGGAATAATTGTATGTTTTCATGCCCCCCGACCCCCTAAAGGGGGAGTTAAAAGTTTATGATTATTACAAATCGCCTTTATTATTCCCCCTTTAGGGGGTAAGGGGGCGATTTACAATATTATCTTTTCAATCGGCATTACTACGATGCCCTGTGCGCCGGCTTGTTTAAGCTGGCTAATGCGATCCCAAAAATCGCGCTCCGGGATAACAGTATGTACGGCAACCCAACCTTCTTCGGCCAATGGCAGTACTGATGGGCTTTTTACACCCGGCAGTAATGACAATACGCCCGGCAGGCGGTTTTTCTCAACGTTCAGCACCACGTATTTAGTCTCTTTAGCACGCAGAACCGATTGAATGCGTTGCATCAATTCCTGTACCATTTCGTTATGCTCGCTGCCTTTTGAGCCGATCAGGACGGCTTCAGATGCCATAACGTCAGCAAAGGGTTTTAGGCCGTTACTTTTAAGCGTGCCGCCTGTTGAAACTAAGTCGCAAATAGCATCACTTAATCCCAGACCCGGAGATATTTCAACCGAACCTGAAATGGTGCGGATATCTGCATGAATATTTTGTTTTTGCAGAAATTTACCCAGAATAACCGGATAGGTGGTAGCTATTGAGCGGCCTTCAAGGTCGTTCAGATCTTTGATGTCGCTATTATTGGTAATAGCAATTTTTAGTGAGCATTTGCCAAAGCCTAAACGTTGCAGGTAGCTAACGGTTACTTCGGTTTCTTCAATTACGTTTTCGCCAACTATACCCAGATCGGCAATGCCGTCTTGTACGTATTCTGGAATATCATCATCACGCAAAAAAAGAATTTCTAACGGAAAATTAGAAACAGGCGATATTAGCGAGCTTTTGTAATTTTCAAAATTAAGGCCGCAATTTTTTAGCAATTCAACGGACTTTTCGTTGAGGCGACCCGATTTCTGGATCGCTATTTTAAGTGTTTTCACAAAGAGTTTTGTTTAAGAAACTATAATAAAAATTATAAACCGGGGTTACTATTTCGCGTAGAAACATACATTATCTAATCACCACAAAGTGGTGATGATGCAAATAAAGATGATGTAGGTTAATAACTCCCATTTTTATATAGTGAAACTATAGATAAGTGGTGCAAATATAGGCAGTTGTTTGTAAAATCAAAATAAATACAGCAACCACAGGCTTTTTTTACTTAAGGATTTACCTTTTCGCCCGTATACTCATAAACCGCACCATCGGGATATTTATATAATAAATTGAGTTTCTCTAACTTTTGTATATCGTCGATATTTAGCAGCTCTTTATTCTTATCGTAAGCTTTAAACCAGATATAATAATAGTGCTTCTCTTTAAGAAAGTCGTCGATAGGCTTTTTGAAAAAGTGATGCGGCACCAATTTAGCCGGTATGCCGATAAAGAAATATACAGCGTCGTTAGCATTGCTGTAAATAGGTACGCCCGGTTTAAACTCTTGCTTATGAGCCCGCATGTATTTGATGAATGCAGATGTGTTCCAACTGTCGTCTGAATAGCCAGGGACGCCGTAATCCAGCTCGTCGTCATAACGGTCCAAATCTACTTGTAACGTAAAATACTCAAAGGCCAGCATCGCCACAATAGCTACGCCCGATAATACATATCTTGATCTGCGTTTCACACCTTTCAAAATATCGGGCACCCAGCTGGTACATGATATTAATAAAGGTATAAACATAGGCGACAGCAACCGGCTATTTAATTGTTCGAAACGCGAGAAAGTGGCTATTAGAATAATAAACAAACCATAAACTACGGTATAGGCAATGATGATGTTTTCATAGCTATTGATCTGTTTTCTAAGTTTCTTATATACTAAAATACCCATCAGCGCCAATAATACACAAGCTGTAAGCGGGATGGCGTAATGATCGGCAAAATCTCCGAGCGCACCCCAGTCGCTCAACACAGTGCCTACATAGTACATGTTTTCGCTAAGCGGCGTGATTGAGGGCTCGCGGGTGCCCGTGCTTAAACCTGCTGCATAACGATTATAAGCAAGGTTGATCAGTAGCAGCGATATTGACAGAATACAAAATAAAGCTATATGCTTGATCTTTTTTTGTTTAGGTAATTCGGTATCTAACAATATCATTAATGCGCCGGTACCTATCAGGGTGATGCCTGCATAGCGTGTTATACAAGCCAGGGCCGCCACTAAGGCTATTATTAATAATCTGCCTGTGGTTTGTGTTTGCAGATAATGGTGATAGTTAAGAATGAACAACATCACCAGCAAAATAAACAGCGTCTCTGACCACAAAAAACTGTAAACCTGCAGTAGGGCAGGGCTGAGTATAACGGCGATCAGGATCAAACATTTATATATCCTCGAGTGGGTGATGAATTTAGCCAGCATCCATCCGGTAATTAATATCACGGTGGCAAACAGGCATGAATTAATGATGCTACCCGCAATGAACGGATCAACCCGCGTGACAAATTGTATGAGCGCCAGAAATGCCGGGTAAAACACCGGGAAGAAAACAAGCGGCGTACCGTTAAATGTTAAAAGCGACCAGTGCGCCTGGATATTGGTGGCGGTACTGGCGTACATGATTGAATCGGGAGAGATGCCGACACCGCTGTAGCTGGTAAATAAACGAATGGCGCAGAACCCTATAATGGCTGCAATAATGGTGTCCAGATGTTTAAGTAAGCGGCTTGCTTGCATATATATATATATTATTAAACGTTGTCATTGCGAGCGTAGCGTGGCAATCGCGAACTTTGCAGCGTGCGATTGCTTCGTCGTTCCTCCTCGCAATGACAAAAAGGGAATTACTCTATCAAATTCAACACCGTACTAATCGGTTGGTCACTGTCAATTAAAATACCTTTAACACCTGCCGCAGTACCGGCTTCGACGTCGCGCTCACGGTCGCCGATAAAGTATGATTTTGCCGGGTCAAGGTTATATTTTTCAATACCTTGTAATAATAGGCCCGGTTTTGGTTTGCGGCAATCGCAGTCGCCGGTAAAGTTGGGGTGATGCGGGCAATAAAAAAAATCTGTTATTTCAACACCATGTTCATGGTAAGTCTCTTTCAGCATTTTATGCATTTTTGCCAGCTCATCCTCGGTATACCATCCCTTGGCTAAACCACCCTGGTTGGTGGCAACCAGCAGCAGGTAACCTTTATCCTGTAAGGTTTTTAAGGCTTCAAAATTATCAAGGATGTGAAAGTCCTCCACGCGGCACACATAGTCGCCCATTTCGCGATTTAAAACACCGTCGCGATCTAAAAAAACAGCTTTATTTTTTGCAGACATCAATTATAAATTTCGCGCTAAGGTACAAAATCAAATTTTAACCCTTTTGTTTGAAGGGGGGCGGTAAGTTGTTTAAAAAGCGGTTTCGAATGAATTTATCAGATGATATATAGTTAATAATGTGTTAATGCCGACCTAAATATGATGCGCAAATAATGTCGATTTTTGAGCATTTTTTCAAGGCTGTAAAAAGTGCGGAGGTCAATTGTTTTAAAATAAAATAAGGTTTAAATAATCTAATACGTAATTACATTTTGTTATAAATTGATAATTGAAATGGTATTTCGTATGTCGAAACATTCATCTCGATATGAGTGGTGTATATGATTTAGGTCATTCATTTTAATGTTTTTTTATAGAAATTATTAATTTTTTATTAAATTGAAAATTATAACACGTATTATCTGTCATTTTTTACTATAATCCCAAAAATTAATAATTATATCGTAAAAAAACTTTAAAATTCGTAATTTCGTGGTTACAACATTTCATAAACCCGTTTGTACAGTGATGGATCAGAACGAAAGCACACGACAGGGTCTTTACAGGCCGGAATTTGAACACGATTCGTGCGGAACAGGCTTTATAACCAATATTGATGGTCATAAAACCTACCAGATAATTGATGATGCCCTAACCATGTTAGAGAACATGGAGCACCGTGGCGCCTGCGGTTGCGACCCCGATTCGGGTGACGGCGCGGGTATCTTAATTCAGATACCGCACGAGTTTTTTATGGAGGAATGCTCAAACCTGGAAATCAGCTTGCCTGAACCGGGAGAGTATGGTGTGGGTATGATATTCCTGCCTAAAGAGTCTCCGTTAAAGAAAGCTTGCCGCATGGCAATTGATAATGCCATCGAGAAATTAGGCTTGCATAAGTTAGGCTATCGTAAGCTAACGGTTAATAACTCAGTAATTGGTGAAACTGCGCGTAGCGCCGAACCGGATGTTGAACAAGTGTTCATCGCCCGTCCTCACCATATTACTAACGACGAAGATTTTGAGCGTAAACTTTACGTATTAAGAAGATACATCAATAAAACCGTTACCGAAACCATTCCCGGTGCACGTAATGATTTTTATTTCCCTTCTCTTTCTTGTAAAGTTATTATCTATAAAGGTCAGTTAACTACTTTCCAGGTACGTCAGTATTATGCTGATCTGAATGATAAGCGTATGGCGTCTGGTATGGCAGTTATTCACTCACGTTTCTCAACCAATACGTTCCCGTCATGGAAACTGGCTCAGCCTTTCCGTATGATTGCGCATAACGGTGAGATCAACACACTTACCGGTAACTTAAACTGGTTCTATTCAGGTCTGAAATCATACGCATCATCATACTTCACTGCTGAGGAGATGGAAATGTTGCTACCCGTGGTTGATAACAATCAGTCAGACTCTGCCTGTTTAGATAACATCATTGAAGTATTACAACATACCGGCCGTTCATTACCCCACGTAATGATGATGCTGATCCCTGAAGCATGGGATGGCAATGAGCAAATGGATCCGGTTAAAAAAGCATTCTACGAGTTCCACGCTACATTGATGGAGCCATGGGATGGTCCTGCCGCTGTTAGCTTTACCGATGGTAAACTGGTTGGTGCAGTGTTAGACAGAAATGGTCTGCGTCCGTTGCGTTATACCATTACTAATGATGGTCGCGTTATCGCTGCATCTGAAACCGGTGTATTGAAGATAGACGAATCAACCGTTGTGAGCAAAGGCCGTTTACAGCCGGGTAAAATGTTGTTGATCGATACCGAGCACGGTGTCATCATTACCGACGAAGAAATTAAACAACAAGTAGCTTCACGCCAGCCTTACGATCGTTGGTTGGAGAACTACAAAATAAAACTGGAAGACTTACAGGAGCCGCGTTTAGCTTTTGCTAACCTGAGCCCTGATTCAGTGTTTCGTTACCAACAAGTATTTGGTTATACCCGTGAGGATATCGATACCATTATCAAGCCAATGGCTTTAGATGGTAAAGAGCCAATTGGTTCAATGGGTACTGACGTGCCTTTGGCTATCCTGTCAGACAAACCACAGCATTTATCAAGTTACTTCAAGCAATTCTTTGCCCAAGTTACCAACCCGCCAATCGACCCGATTCGTGAGCGTATGGTAATGAGTTTGGCTACCTTTATTGGTAACAACGGTAACTTGCTGGACGAGGATAAAATGCACTGTCACTGTGTGACTTTGAAACACCCTATCCTTAAAAATCATCAGTTAGAAAAACTGCGTAGCATTGATACCGGCGCGTTCCACGCTAAAACATTGCAAACGTATTTTAATGCTGATGGTAATCCGGGTTCATTACAAAAAGGTATAGAGCGTATTTGCCGTTATGCTGAGGATGCTGTTGCTGATGGTTTTGAAGTATTGATCCTTTCAGACCGCGCGCTGGATTCAGAGCACGCGCCGATTCCATCATTGTTAGCAGTATCTGCTGTCCATCACCACCTGATTAAAAAAGGTTTGCGTGGCGCAGTAGGTATCGTTGCTGAGGCAGGCGACGTTTGGGAAGTACACCACTTTGCTTGTTTACTGGCATTTGGTGCTACCGCCATCAACCCGTACATGGCTCAGGCTACTATTGAGACTTTAAAAGACAGCGGTGCTTTAGATACTACGCTGGATAAAAAATATCTGTTAAAGAATTACGTGAAATCTGTGAATGATGGTTTGTTGAAGATATTCTCAAAAATGGGTATCTCAACTTTACAATCATATCATGGTTCTCAAGTATTTGAAATTCTGGGTCTTAACAAAGATGTAGTAAACAAATACTTCTGCGGCGCGGTAACCCGTATAGGTGGTTTAGGCTTAGACGAGATTGCCCGCGAAGCGTTGTGCAAACACAGAATAGGTTTTGGTTCAAAAAGCGAAAGCCGCTTGTTGCCCGAAGGTGGTATCTACCAATGGAAACGCCGTGGCGAAGAGCACTTGTTTAACCCAACAACCGTTCACTTATTACAGCACGCTACCCGCAGCAACGATTATAACGTCTATAAAAACTACGCTAAAGCTATTAATGAGCAAAGCGAGAAACATTATACCATCCGTGGCTTGTTAGATTTTGCTCACCATCGTGAAGCAATCTCTATCGACGAGGTTGAACCGGCAGAAGAGATCATGAAACGTTTCGCTACAGGTGCAATGTCATTCGGATCGATCTCGCACGAAGCTCACAGTACCTTAGCTATCGCTATGAACAGAATTGGCGGTAAGAGTAATACCGGTGAAGGTGGTGAGGACGAAATGCGTTATCAGCCGCTTCCAAACGGCGATTCAATGCGTTCGTCTATCAAACAAGTGGCTTCAGGTCGTTTCGGGGTAACCTCAAACTATTTGACCAATGCCGATGAGTTACAAATTAAAATGGCTCAAGGTGCTAAACCGGGCGAAGGTGGTCAGCTGCCGGGTCATAAGGTTGACGACTGGATTGCAAAAACCCGTCACTCCACCCCGGGTGTAGGTTTGATCTCTCCGCCGCCGCACCACGATATTTATTCAATCGAGGATTTAGCTCAGCTAATCTTCGACTTGAAAAACGCTAACCGCCAGGCACGTATCAACGTTAAGCTGGTATCAAAAGCAGGTGTAGGTACTATTGCTGCAGGTGTGGCTAAAGCACATGCCGATGTGATCCTGATTGCAGGTTACGACGGTGGTACAGGTGCATCGCCAATCAGTTCAATTAAACATGCGGGCTTACCTTGGGAGCTTGGCTTAGCCGAAGCACACCAAACATTGGTACGCAATAAACTGCGCAGCCGCGTGGTATTACAAGCCGACGGTCAGTTAAAAACTGGTCGCGACCTTGCTATTGCTGCCCTGATGGGCGCCGAGGAGTGGGGTGTGGCTACTGCGGCCCTGGTTGCAGGTGGTTGTATCATGATGCGTAAATGTCACCTGAATACCTGCCCTGTAGGGGTAGCTACTCAAGATCCTGAATTAAGAAAATTATTCTCGGGTAAACCTGAACATATTGTTAATCTGTTCAGATTCCTGGCCGAAGAGCTTCGCGAGATCATGGCCGAATTGGGTTTCCGCACTATAAACGAAATGGTGGGCCGCGTTCAATTCCTGAAAGTAAAAGAAGGCGTAAAAAGCTGGAAAGCTAAGAAAGTTGATCTTTCTGGCATCCTGCACCCGGTAACCAATGCCAAAGACATGACGCTGTACAACAGCGAGTCGCAAGATCATGGTATGGCTAATATCATCGACTGGAAATTATGGGAAGATGCAAAACCTGCATTGGCCGATAAAACCCCGGTATTTGGTACTTACGATGTGATCAATACAGATCGTACCATTGGCGCCTTGCTATCAAACGAAATATCAAAAATTTATGGTTCGGCCGGATTACCTGATAATACCATTAACTACAAATTCAAAGGCTCGGCCGGTCAAAGCTTTGGTGCTTTCGCTACCAAAGGTGTTTCTTTCGAACTGGAGGGCGAGGGTAATGACTATGTAGGTAAAGGTTTATCTGGCGCCCAGCTGACAGTTTACCCTGCTGCCGAAGCTAAATTCGTAGCAGAGGATAACATCATCATCGGTAACGTTGCGCTTTACGGTGCTACAGCCGGCGAGTTGTTTATCAGCGGTATGGCCGGCGAGCGTTTCGCGGTACGCAATTCTGGTGCAACCACTGTTGTTGAAGGTATCGGCGACCACGGCTGCGAATACATGACCGGTGGCCGTGCGCTGATCTTAGGAAAAACCGGACGTAACTTTGCGGCTGGTATGAGCGGCGGTATTGCCTGGGTATATGACGTTGACGGAACTTTCAGCGAGAACTGCAACAAAGAGATGGTTGACCTTGATCCGCTGAGCGATACAGACGAAGAAGAAATTCTGACGCTGCTGCGCAAGCACGTTAACCTGACAAAAAGTAAGCTAGGCCAAAGCATCGTTAAAAACTGGAACGAAGCTTCGACCAAGTTTATCAAAGTATTCCCGAAAGAGTACAAAAAAGTATTAGAGAAAAAAGAATATCAAACTATCAGCAAATAATTTAGATGGGAAAAGCAACAGGATTTCAGGAATTTGACAGGAAAATGCCTGAAAAATTATCGCCTGCAGAACGTGTAAAAAACTACAATGAATTTGAGAGTTTATATTCTGATGAAGAGTTAAATAAACAATCGGCACGCTGCATGAACTGCGGTATTCCGTTCTGCCACTCAGGTTGTCCGCTGGGCAACATTATTCCTGAGTTTAATGATGCGGTATACAACAAGAAATGGGAAGAAGCTTATCAGATATTATCATCAACAAACAATTTCCCTGAGTTTACCGGCCGTATTTGCCCGGCTCCGTGCGAGTCGGCCTGTGTGTTGGGTATCAACAAACCTGCCGTAGCTATTGAGGAAATTGAGAAACACATCATCGAGATAGCATACCAGAAAAACCTGGTTAAGCCAACTGCTCCGCTGGTTAAAACCGGCAAAAAAGTTGCGGTTGTAGGTTCTGGCCCTGCAGGTTTGGCTGCTGCCGCACAGTTAGCTAAAGCCGGCCATGAGGTAACTGTATTTGAGCGCGATGACAAAATTGGTGGCCTGTTACGTTACGGTATCCCAGACTTTAAGTTAGAGAAAAACGTGATCGACCGTCGTATCGAAGTGATGGAAAAAGATGGTGTGGTATTTAAAACCAATACCGAGGTAGGTAAAGATATAGCTGCTGATGAATTGGTGCGCAACCATGATGCAGTAGTATTAGCCGGTGGTTCAACCATCCCGCGCGATCTGCCAATCCCTGGCCGCCAGCTGAAAGGTATCCACTTTGCGATGGACTTCCTGAAACAGCAAAACAAACGTGTGGGTAATTCGCCAATAAAAAACGAGGATATTTTAGCTACGGGTAAAGATGTAGTAGTTATCGGCGGTGGCGACACCGGCTCTGACTGCGTAGGTACGTCAAATCGCCAGCAGGCTAAATCAATCAAACAGTTTGAGGTGATGTTCCAGCCACCTGAAAAACGTACACAACATATGCCTTGGCCATCATACCCAATGCTGTTAAAAACTACTACCTCGCATGAGGAAGGGGTTGAGCGTTTCTGGGGTATCAATACCAAAGAGTTTTTAGGCGATGAGAACGGCGAACTAAGAGCCCTGCGCATTACAGACGTAACCTGGGAAACCGATTTCTTAGGTCGCCCGGTTAAGTTTGCAGAGGTTGAAGGTTCTGAGCGTGAAATTCCTTGCCAGAGAGTATTTCTGGCGATGGGCTTCCTGCATCCGCAACACTTCGGTATGATCGAGGAGTTAGGTGTTGGCCTTGATGCACGTAAAAATGTAGAGGCTAAAGAAGGCGTTTATCGCACTAACGTAAGCAAAGTATTTGCGGCAGGCGACATGCGTCGTGGACAATCACTGGTGGTTTGGGCCATCTCTGAAGGCCGCGAATGCGCCCGCAAGGTTGACGAGTTCCTAATGGGGCATTCAGACCTTGAAAGTAAAGATTCTGTGAATCAATTTGATCAGGTGTTTACTTCGTAAGTGACCCTGAGATATAAAAAGAAAAAGCCCTGCTGGTTTTCCGGTGGGGCTTTTTTGTTTTCTTTCGCGATTACATAATAAAGCCGTCATTGCGAGGAACGAAGTAATCTCTACACAGAACACTCAATTTGCATATTGATTAGTAAGCGCAGAGATTGCTTCGTTCCTCGCAATGACGTGATGTATAGAATGGCGCTATGTAATAGGCTATTTCTCGCTTGGATTTTTCTTACCTGCATTCAGCTTCTCCACCATCTTCACTAATCGCTCGTGCCTGGTTTTATCTTGTTTGGCTGATAATATCCAAAATACATATTCCTTTTTATTGCTGTAAGACAAGCTTTGGTAAAAGTCCATAGCGGCGGTTTCTTTTTCGAGGGTGTCAGAAATAATAGGAGGGAGCTTAACCTGTTTATTGTCTACATCTATGTACTCGCCATATTCATTGTTGCGTACGCTATCGTTACGTCCTTCAGAATGCTTCACATTCACCTCGGGACGGAAGCGCAGGCTGGTCCACACATCATCAATAGATGCCGAAGCAACAGGGCGCAAACCATAAGGCTTGAAAACATCCCAGCCACTCATCATTTCCAGATCGGTAGTAATGTTTTTATTCTTTTTAGGATAAATGACCCATAGAACAGCATCATGCTTAACGGTCGGCATAACGGCTTTAAGGCATTCAGTTAAGTCTACGCTATCTTTCACAAAAAGCTGTGCGCCGTCGAACGTACCTTCAGTCTTGGAAGATAGTTCAACACCATTAGGCAATGGCTCCAATTGGCTCAAATAAGTATCCGGACTATTAAAAATCAACCAGCGGGTGCCAGGCTTCATTTGTAGTTTTTTGGCGAGTGGATTCATGGAGTGCGATTTCTTTAAATTGTCATTCTGAGCGTAGCGAAGAATCTTGTAAAAGCGAAAGCGATAACAAAGCGTATAAGATTCTTCGCTACGCTCAGAATGACAATGGTTATTACAAATTCAATTTAGCAAAGAAATCCCACAACACAATGCCAGCTGAGACCACAATATTAAACGAATGCTTAGTGCCAAATTGTGGTATCTCGATACACGTGTCAATGATCTGCATGGCCTCATCACTTACGCCATTCACTTCGTTGCCGAAGATGAGGGCGTATTTGGCATTTTTATCTGGCGTAAATTCATTAAGCATTACGCTATGCTCAGCCTGCTCAATAGCAATGATCTGATAGCCATCGGCACGCAATTGCTTTAATGCTTCAACTACATCTTCGTGATAGGTCCAGTTAACAGAAGCGGTGGCGCCCAAAGCCGTTTTCTCAATCTCGCGATGTGGCGGCTGGGCGGTAATTCCGCACAAACAGATCTGCTCTACCGCAAAACCATCTGAGGTACGGAAAATCGAACCAATGTTGTGCATACTGCGTACGTTATCCAACACAACCGTTACGGGCAGTTTTTTCTGTTCTTTAAATTCAGATACCGTGGCGCGGTTAAGCTCGTCCAGTTTTAGTTTTCGCAAGGGAGTATGATTTAAGACTTACGAAGTTTTAAAGACTTCGTAAGTCTATATGTAGAAATATTTTAAGCCTCGCTTGATGCCAACAAAGTGCCAACACCGTCACCAATTAACGATTGGTACACAGAAGGTGCGTAGCCAATTTTATCAGTATAAAAAGCCGCTAACTCTTTACTGAAAGTGTCAAAAGCATCCTGATGAACCAATGCGATAGCACAACCGCCGAAACCGGCGCCGGTCATACGGGCTCCTGCTACCTGCGGATTGGTTTTGGCATATTCAACTACGGCATCTAACTCTTTACCGCTTACTTCGTACAGGTCGCGTAATGAATCGTGCGACGCGTACATCAGTTTGCCAAATTCGGTCAGGTTATTGGCAGCAAGTGCGTCGGCAGCTAACTTAACGCGGTCGTTTTCTTCAACAACATGCTGTGCTCGTTTGCGCACAATTTCGCTACTGATCAGGTTTTTATATTTATTGAAAGTTTCGGTATCAATCTCGCAAAGGTAATCAATACTTAATTCTTTATTTAGTTCTTTCAATGCAGTCTGGCATTCATTAACGCGCTCGTTATATTTTGATTCAACCAGCTTGCGCGATTTGTTGGTGTTGATGATAGCCAGCACGTAGTTACCCAGGTTGCTGGGTACGATATCGTATTCCAAGGTATCGCAGTTCAGTACAATAGCTTTGTCTTTCTCGCCAAATGCCACCGCAAACTGATCCATGATACCGCAATTAAGGCCCATAAAGTTGTTTTCAACCGACTTGGCTATCTTAACCAACTCTAACTTGCTATAGCCGCCATTAAACAGCTCATTTAAAGCAAAACTGGTCACCACCTCGATGGAAGCAGATGATGACAAACCTGCACCGATAGGGATATCGCCAAAAAACAACATATCCAGACCGGTTATCTTATGGCCGTTGCGGGTAAAGTGCTCAATTACGCCGAGCGGGAAGTTGAACCAACCGTCGCCATCTTTCTGGTAGCTGTCTTGTACCGGTACGGTAGGGCTTTCGTCGAAATTTAAACTTTTGAAACGGAACACATTGTCCTCATTAGGGCTAATGAGTAAATAAGTGCCGAAGGTAATAGCGCAAGGCATTACCAGGCCGCCGTTGTAGTCGATATGCTCACCGATAAGATTTACCCTGCCCGGCGAAAAAAAGCTGTATTGGGCTTCTTTATGATATGTTTCGTTAAATTTCTGCGAAAGTTGATGTTTCATTTTCAGGCTTTAATATTGATTTGACAAATATTGTAAATATTACACTATTAGCCGTAATATTGATTGCATTTATTGTCAAAATATTAAACAGATTTAGCGGCAGCCTGTTAAAATAAATCATACGGAAACTAAAACCACGAAAACCATGAACCAATACCTGATTACCGCATACGATCATACTGACGAAGGCGCATTTGAGCGCCGCCTGCAGATACGTCCGCATCACCTTGATGGCGCGCGTGAATTAAAAGCCAAAGGCAACTATGTTATTGGCGCATCTATTTTGAATGAGGAAGGCAAAATGATAGGATCAAGTATGATCCTGCAATTTGAGGACGAGGAACAACTCGATGCCTGGAAACAAAACGAACCTTACATCACCCAAAATATCTGGGAGTCGATAGATATAAAACCGGTTAGAGTGGCCGATGTATAAAAACAAAGAGCCCCGCATTTAACGGAGCTCTTTGTTTAGCCGAACAGGTTTATGCCGGCGAAATGGTATCCAGCTCTTTAATATCGTCTTCAGTTAGCTGGATATCGATAGTCCGCATATTTTCTTCCAGATGCTCCACGCTTGAGGTTCCCGGAATAAGCAGGATGTTATCTGAATGATTCAGCAACCAGCTTAAAGCTACCTGGTGTATGCTTGCACCATGTTTATCGGCTATAATTTTCAGCTTCTCCTGTGCAGTAACATTACCTGCATTTAGCGGGAACCAGGGGATGAACGCAATACCCTGCTCTCTGCAATATCTTAAAACGGGCTCCCATTTGCGGTTATCTACGCTGTACATGTTTTGTACCGATACTACATCAAAGTAATTCTGCGCGTCTTTTATATCCTCGACACTTACCTCAGATAAGCCGATGTGTTTCACCTTACCGGTTTGCTGGGCTTCCTGTAAAAACTCGAAGGTCAATTCGGCAGGTACTTTTGAGTCGATGCGATGCAATTGATAAAGCTCAATTTGCTCCAGTTTCAGTCGTTTTAAACTGCCGTCCAGTACTTTTCTCAGATGATCAGGGTGGCCATTCTGCGTCCATTGGTCAGGCCCCGGACGTTCTAAGCCGCCTTTGGTTGCAATCACTAATCCTTTAGCATAGGGGTAAAGCGCCTCGGCAATCAGTTCTTCAGAAACATGCGGACCGTAACTGTCAGCCGTATCAATAAAGTTTACCCCGAGTTTGACTGCACGTTTTAGCACGCGGATAGCTTCATCGTGATTTTTTGGCGGACCCCAGATACCCTGACCGGTGATACGCATGGCGCCGAAACCCAGCCGGTCGACGGTCAGATCGCCACCTATGGTAAATGTTCTGCTGTAAGAATTTAGTGTAGTAGCCATAGTTTTTGTTTTTGTAATTAAGGTAGAACTTCAATATATGGCTAAAGGTTTTTGACGATGGTTGATTGGAAGTCATAATTACAGATTTGTCATTTCGACCAACGGGAGAACTACTCTCTTTCGCATTGCGAAAAAATCTTATACGATTTGCTAAGTCGCGTGTATAAGATTTCTCCTCGTACCTCGTCGAAATGACAATCTGAAATAAATAATTCTATTTCACTGTATACCTATAAACCGTCCTACCAATATTTCCTTTATCATCAATACCTTCAATAATAGCACGATAGGTGCCGGTGCCATCAGCATTAAAGAAATCGAATTTGGCGGTGCCGGTTGCTTTGTCGGTTACAACTTTAGGGTTCCAGTAAATGGTGGTGCGTAAATCGCCGCCAAGTGCGCCGGTTTTGGTGGCGTCATATTTTGGCGAATAGAATTCGCGGGTCATGTAAAAACCTTTTGGCTCAAACTTAACAGCACTGTATTGCGGTGTTGTTAGCTCGGCAAGTAGTTCTTTGTCTAGCGGTTTCTTTTTTTCTTTTTTGCTGGAGATAACTATCACACCCTTGGTGTTGTCAATTCTATTCAAACCGCTCAAACCGTCGTTCATAAAAACCTCAATCTGATCAACGCTCGATGGATCATAGGACTGCAAATTCAAAAAGTCGAACGGCATACCATCCATATAAATCGCAACCGGTATACGTTCGCCCTGATTATAATTGCGGGTGAGGTACAATTTATCATTATCGTAAGTAATGCCCGGTATCATGCCTTTTAAACAATCATACAAAGTAGCGCAGCCGGTAAGGCGCGAGCCATCCATCACATGGTCAGGGATGCTGCTCAATCCACTCAGCATTGGGTAGTCGGCATGGCTTTGCCTTTTCGGGCCGCGGGTATCTTTAATTACCACCTCTTTCAGGTTGCGCGAATTGGCTGCAACCTTTTTGTCGTTCTGCAAATAAGTGCCCATTGCGGTATCAATATTGGTAATCTCATCAGGCGCGGTAACGCTTGGCACCGGCGGTTGCGGAGTAATATTGTTCACGATGATCATCATGTTATTGCCATTGGTATTACCGCGTGCATTAACAACGGCTTTAACCGAATCAGGGAAGTACAGTTTGGGTATATAAAATTCGCCGTCTTTGTTGGTATTTACGGTAGACGATACGCGCATATTTTTTACATAAAAGTTCACTATGCCATTAGGTACCGGCATACCCGATGCGGTACGCAAAGTTCCTGAAATAGTAATGCCATCCTCAGGCAAATATTTGATGGTTGGCGTCTTGTTGGTCAATATTTCCTGATAGCTAACGCGACGATAGCCCTGGGTGAGCATCAGCACATCCAGATCTGCCCTGGTTTTATCGTTTACATTAGTGAAATAATAATTTGGTTTTTCGATATACCCTTTTAGTTCTGATGTCAGCAGGATATTGGTTAAAATGGTAGTTTCCGCTGTTTCGTTGTATGGTACCTTGCCTTCGTCAATCACCGTTACCGAAAGGTTGGCTAATGCAGGCTGATTAGCTGCAGTTTTAGCGGTAACCGTAAAAGGCACATTGTCGCGCGTTCCGTAAATTGTCTTTGGAGTGCTCAGAGCAATATTTAGTTGATCGTCGCGACGTACAAAAGCTATACGCTCTGTTAATTCATCGGCACCCAAAAACACAGCAAATTTTACAATACCTGTTGGGAACTTTGATTTTGGAACAGCAATATCATAAGTTTTACTGGTTAAGGCGGTCTGGCCGGCATAACATACAACCTGGCCCGACTGGCCCAATAACGTCAGTCGTTTATTTTTATTAAGTGCGAAGAAAGCGTCGCTCGTTTCCATCGAAACGGTTATCTTTTCCGGATCGGCATTGTTTACAGCAATGGTCATGCCCTGGTCTTTTACTACAGGTAAATCATAAGTGGTTTGCTGCCCTCCGGGGAAGTTGATGGTAGCTTTATAGGTTTTGCCTGATGCCGGTGTCAGTTCAAATACACCCATGCCCAAATGCTGCGTGCTGATGCTGGCGACGGTAGCTCCGGTGTTATCGGTAACTGTTCCGCTTACGTCTAATCCCAGGCCGTCAGGCTTAACCACTTTAAAAGCTACTTTTGATTTAATGCCATTGATCAAATTGCCGCCTTCAGGAAAAAACTGGACATCAACGGCGGTGGCGGTATTTTTAAGCGTGAAAGAACGGTTTACGGTATTGGTGCCCAAATCAAGGTCGGTAATAAGGGTCGCGGTTTTAAGTTCGTCTAATTTATTGGTGCTGAAGGTAATGTTCATATTACCCTTCCCGTCGGTAGTACCGCGGCCTTTGGCTATGTTATCATCTTCGGCGTTTTGTACGTGCCAGCTAAACTTGCGGCTCACATAATCGCGATTGTCTGTGGTGGTGTAATGTATCACCGCATCAACCTTAGCCGATCCGTTTTTTATCTGGCTCGATAGCTGTATGTTACTGAATACCGTCTTATCGACAATAGACCCTACCGGGATGGTTTTATTAAAGAAATACGACGGGTCAAAATTGCGCATCCAATTGGTATAGGCCTGTACGTGGTAGTTGCCCTCTCTGAAGCGCCCACTCAATAATTTGATGTCGCCGTAGGCAAAACCATCAGTAGCTGGTAGTTTCAGGCGCAACACAACCGAATCGCGGGCATTTAAAACATCTACATAAACCACTTTGCTAAAAGTAGTAGGCAGGTGCTTGTTTTTAGTCATGTCCTCATTAACCGTTGCATCCATAGTAATATAGGCCTTGAACCATATGGTATCGCCAACGGCATAATACGGCTTATCAAAATGCAGGTAAACTTTCTCAAACGGGTAGTCGGCGTTATATTTTATGGTTTTGTTGACGATGGTTTGCGCGCTGGTAGTGTCAGACTGTGCAAAGGCCGACAGGCTTATGGCAAATAATGAAAATAGGAGCGTAGTAAATTTTCTAATATTCATTAGTGTAGTTACAGGTATTTAAAAGATGGATAAATATATCTATTTATGCATTAGGTAAAGAAAGCATACGGTACTTTAACATATTTTTACATTATGTAGTATAAAACATGCATAATTAAACTGTAACAAAGCCATTGTATAGCTGTTATTATCGCTGTAAACAATAAAAAATGGGTATTGAAATTGAACGTAAGTTTTTGGTTGACCATGAAAAATGGGGGTCTGCAGATAAGCCGCCAGGACGTAAAATACAGCAAGGATATATTGTCGACGAATCGCATCGTACCATGCGCCTGCGTATAACAGATGATAGCGCCTATCTGACTTTTAAAAGCGGCAAAGGGCTCAGTCGTCATGAATTTGAATATGAAATACCCACTGAAGAAGCGGTGCATCTTTTTAAGGATTTTGTAAAAACAGGACTTGAAAAAACGCGCTATGATATTAACTATGCCGGCAAGCTATGGGAGGTAGATGTTTTTGAAGGCGATAACCAAGGCCTTATTGTAGCCGAAATAGAACTGGACAGCGAAGATGAGCAATTTGAGCTGCCACCGTGGGCAGGCAAGGAGGTGAGCGACGACGGCAGGTATTATAATTCGAGCTTGTCGGCAAAGCCATTTAAAAGCTGGTAAAATAAATAAGGCGGAGTTTAATTAAAACCCCGCCTTATTTATTTTACAACGGCCATAGCCGATGGTTTTTTCTTACCAGCCACTGCCTTTTTTAGCAGCGCCGCTTTTGATATGACCTTCAGCCGTAGCTTTGTTCAAGATTGCAGCCATTTTGTTGCCTGCAGCATCAGTACCGGTTGCGATATATCTGCCAGATTTTACATCAATAACAGGGTTTACCATTGGTACGTTTTTAGTTTTTGTTTTTACTGAATAAGCGGTAATGCCGCCACTTGTAGGTGTTGCCATGATAAGTTTTTAATTGTTTTAAAAAAGTTAACCTTGATTAGGTGTGAATTGTTTCCACAAACATAATCTACTTTTATTAAGTAGTGCATAGATGTTAAAATTTTTTATAGTGCGAAATGTGGATAACTACCTGTTTTTGGCCATTTTTTGCTGTTTTGTGGAAAACTTATTTACAGCGCAGCCCTTGACAAGGGCTTTTTACATTGCAAAATGAGCCTGAAAATTAACGGTCAATTAATTACCTTAGTGAATAAATAACACATAACCCCTATAAAACATGCGTAAAAGAGATTCAAGCATACTATACCTTTTACTGGGCATATATGCATTAATGATAAACTGGTACTATAACCACTCTATCATATTGCTGATATTATGTTATATATTCTGGCCCATATATTTGATATATGAGCTGTTGACGGGCCACCTGTCGCACGGCATGTGGAAACACATACCCTGGAGCTACTTTAATTAAACTTTCTCGATCACGACAGCTGTACCGTAGGCAAGCACCTCAGTGATGCCCTGCATAATCTCGTTGGCGTCATAACGCATTCCGACGATACCTGTTGCGCCTATAGCCTGCGCATGTTGAATCAATAACTGGTAAGCTTCTTCGCGGGCACCTTCGCAAAGTTCGACATACACAGAAAGGCGGCCGCCAAAGAGAGATTGGAGGCCGCCCGCTATATTGCCACCTAAGCTGCGGCTGCGCACGGTAATGCCGCGCACAATGCCTAAGTGTTTAACTATTTTATAACCTTCAAGATTGTTGGCTGTTGTAACTAACGAATGATCCATAGTTTTGATATTTATTTATACCAAGATACGGAAAGCCAACGGATTGTTTTATTGGTATTTACAAAGATATGAGCTTTGGCCCGCTGTCTTTACCTTAAAAGAGGTACCTGCGGCTACTTTAAATGACTGCCCATTTGTGTAGCTTTTCCATTCGGTTTCACCGGGTAACAGGGCAATTAGTTCGCCCTCGATAACGGTCATGGTTTCTGGGGTTGAGGTGCCAAATTCGTATTCGCCGGTTTCAATAACACCGATGGTAGATTTGCCGTCGGCAGCAGTATAGGCAAGCGATTTAACCGCACCGCCAAAATATTCATTTACATTAATCATTGTCTTTGAGTTTTTTGTGGCCGAAGATGGTAAAAATAAAAATATCGGCTCCTGAAAATTTGAAAAATCCTCAGGACCGATATTTCACAGGTAAATGCAGGATGGTTATTTGATAGCACCAAATGCCGCGAAGTATGAGTTTTTATGTAGTATCTCTACACTTTTAAAGCCTACCTTTCGCAATAAGTCCATTTGGAAGTTTACTGAGCGTGGCGTATCCTCATGCTCAATATAGTCTAATACTTTCCGGCGATATTCCGGTCCGCCAAGGGTTTCCAGATAATCACTGTAACGTTGGTGAAAAAGTTTTTCTAAAGGCACGGTATCATGAATAATTAAATCGGATATCCAGATGCTGCCACCCGGACGCAGGGCCTTATATAGTTTACTGAATACATGCTCCCAATCGGCATCATCGCGCAGATGGTGGAATGTGGCAGCTGCCAAAACAATATCAAAGCTTTCATCAGCCAGGCTCAAATTTCGCATATCTTCCTGTATGACGCTTACCTTGCCGTTAGTTTGTGGTGCCACACGTTGTTGCGCGCGTTCCAGCATCGGCATACTTAAATCATTCAGCGTGCAATTAAGGTTGCTGATCTTGCTCAGCATTTTTAAAGTGTAATTACCTGCGCCGCAGCCTATATCAAGCAGGTCTTTAGCACTAGGGTTCACATATTTGGCAGCTTCGGTACATAGCTCCATAGTAAGCGGCGCATCAATGGTGGTAGCCTGGCCGGTTTCTAAATTCGAGAAACGCTCTACGTCGTTATCAAAACGCGTTCTGATCTCCTCGTTTGTTGATTTGGTTGAATAATCAATTTTCATAGTTTTTGTTTTTTTAGATGATGACTTGTCAAAATTATCCGTTTTTATAATATTTGAAAAATATCAATTTTATCAATTATTGATATCTATAAAGTATCATAATATGGAGATCAGACACCTGCAATACTTCAAAGCCGTGGCCCAGCACCTGCATTTCAGGAACGCAGCGGCTAGCTTGTTTATTTCGCAACCGCCATTAAGTCGGCAAATCAAGGAATTGGAAGACGAACTGGGCGTACTATTGTTTGTGCGTAATAATAAACGTGTGGTTTTAACCGAAGCCGGTAAATACTTCGCCGCAACTGTCGACTCTATATTTGCGCAGTTGGAAGAAAGCAAGAATATCGCCCGGCAAATACATCGCGCAGCAGATAGCGGTGAATTGAAGATCGGTTATATCAGTTCGGTGTATCAGCCCTACCTGGCCGAGGTGTTAAAAGCTTTGCGATTGGAGTTCCCTTATATAAAAACCAATTTATATGAACGGCCAACTATTAAACAGATCGAGGCGTTGGAGCAGGGACAACTGGATGTGGGTATACTGCGTGCCCCGGTGCAGTCTGAACACTTAACAGTGCAGACGCTGTTTTTTGATCCATTTATGGTTGTACTGCCTGCTACCAATGAAAAGTTTAAGAGCCGACAAGAAATAGCTGACTTTATTAAGGACAAGCCCTTTATATTTTTTAATAAAGAATATGCGCCTGAGTATTACAATAAACTGGTCGAAATATGTAACCGGATGGGTTTTAAACCGGATATTACTCACGAAGTAAATAATGTGCACTCCATATTACAATTGGTTGAGGCAGGATTGGGAGTTTCTATTTTACCGTTGTCATTAAAACAACAATATGCTAATTTGCAGTTGGTCTTTATTGATCTGACTGATATACCCGTAGTTACTGAGGTGGTTTTAGCGTACAAAAAATCAAATTTGAGCAATGCACTCAGATGGTTTATTCAAAACTACCCCCAAAAGCAATGACCAAATACTTATCGCTTCATGGTGCGCAGAAACATCATCACACCAATAAATATAAGGGCCAGGTAAACTATCTTCATAACAAAAAATGATAACACTAAAATACAAAAAGCCCGGTAGCAATGCCGGGCTTTTACGTTTGAATTTTTTTGAAAATTACTTTTGTTGTAAAACTGTGGCTTGCAATTCAGACGTAGTCTCGCCCGAAAGGAAAATAGTATATACGTGGCCGGCCTGTATCGTAGTTGGAATATCTAATATAGAATTGGTTGTACCGGTTGCATAAACAGAAAAGGTTGATCCGGCAGTCACGGTGCAGTATACAGAATCGAACGCAGGGCCCAGGTTGGTAACTAATGGTACGTTGGCATTTTTTATTCCATAATCAAGATTGCCGGTTTCGCCTTTGTTTAAATTGATAAAACGAACGCGTGCTTTATCTGCAACAGTAGTAAGGTCATCTACATACGATGTTGTAAGGCCACCAAAGTAAAAAATGCTGTAATATACATTTGGAAGCGGAGTTAAATTCATGTTGACAAGCGTATTGCCAGTAGAGCTTACCTTGATTGAGGCGGGTAACGTTTGCCCGGCATCAATCGAAAAATAACTGATACTTTGGGTGTATCCAGTTGGTTGTGTGTTCTTCTTGGTACTGCCTATAAAAAAATCAATAGGCGCATCAGTTTGTGATGCATTAACCACCTCTATGTAGGCTGTGCCGCGGACTGGCATGGTGTCGTCTTTCTTTTTACAAGAAGTGGCCGCAAAAAGTAAAAGTCCTAATAGTGCGAATAGTTTTTTTGTGTTTTTAAAAGTAAAAGTATGTTTCATGGTGTTGCAATAATAAAACAATGATACAAAGAATAGGGATGATAATGATAATTGACTAGATAAAAGTAGCTTGGATATAACGAGAAAAGCCCGCTATCCAATGGGATAACGGGCTTTTCTCGTCAATATTGCTTGTAATATTAGTCTTGTACCAAGACATTGTAATGAATAGTAGCCACCGTAGCACCAGAAATATAAATAGTGTAAATATGACCGGCCTCAATAGTTGCCGGGATATCCAGCTTAACCGTGCTCGAACCGGCCAGGTATAGTGAGAATTTAGTAGCTGCACTAACGTCGTTATAAGCAGATGCTGTTTTATAAGCCAGGCTGGTCACCACTTTGCTGCCACCGGTTATGCCAAAGTCGACAGCCGCATTTAAGGCCGAGCTGAGGTTGATAAATCTTACTCTGGCTTTACCTGTTTGTGGGGCTGTATGATCGTCAGTTGTAGTAACGGTCGATTTGTCGTCGGTGTAAAATACGCTGTAGTATTTACCTGACCCTGCATTTAAAGTGGCCGAGCTGTTTACAGTTGCATTTGCGCTGCTTTTAAATTGTAGCTGATGGTTGCCGGCTTTGACATCAATATAAGCAGTTGATTGGCTGTAAGCCAATGCCGAGGTGTTTACCTTGTTGTTGTCTGAATAAAAATCTTGAGCATCAGAGGCTTCGGCGCTGTTGGTAGCCATCACATAAGCAGATGCTGTAGTCATTGTAGGGCCTTGATTGTCTTTTTTGCATGCGCTTAAACATGTGGCTAAAGCTAAAGCAACTACTGCAAATAAGGTTTTAGGGGCTGTGCAATTAATTGTTGTTTTCATAATTTGTTTTTGTTAGATAGATGATAGAATAACATGAAAATATTATCGAGAGTTTTAAAAAATATGATTTAATACTCTATTTCATACATAAACAATATCTGTGCCGACGGTTTTTTTGCCGGGAAATTCAAACATAAAATAGCTGCTAATGTATTATTAAATAACAATGGCAACTGCTAAGAAAACCATATATGCCGCGCTTTTAGCCAATCTGTTGATAGCCGTAACCAAGTTTGTTGCCGGCGGCATTAGCCATAGCGCGGCCATGATTGCAGAGGGTATGCATTCTGTGGTCGACACTATTAATCAGCTACTTTTACTGTTGGGTATTAACCTGAGTAAAAAGAAACCCGACAGGTCGCATCCTTTGGGTTATGGCAAGGAATTGTATTTCTGGTCGTTTATTGTATCGATATTGATTTTTGGTTTAGGTGGCGGTTTGTCGGTTTATCAGGGTATCACGCACATTATAAATCCTGTCGAACTAGGCGACCCAAAATGGAGCTATATCGTTTTAGGAGTATCAGTAATATTTGAGGGGACGTCGTTAGTTATCGCTGCAATTGAGTTCAATAAGCTGCGTTATGGCCAATCGTGGTGGGATGCCATCGTGAACAGTAAAGACCCGACAACTTTCCTGGTTTTGTTTGAGGATAGTGCCGCTGTAGCGGGATTATTAATCGCGGCGTTGTTTTTATACCTGAGCCATCATCTTAACAAACCCTATCTTGATGGCGTTGCGTCATTATTAATTGGGGTGATCCTGGTCATCGTGTCGCTCATTCTGGCGCGCGAAAGCCGCAGTTTGCTCATGGGAGAGGGCATCCGGGCGGATACCAGGCGTCGCATTCGCAAAGTCGTGGAAAGCGATAAAGCTGTACTTAGCCTGATGCACTTGTTGTCTACTTATCAATCGCCCGAAGAAATTCTTGTGATGCTGATCATCGAATTTAAACCCAATCTTACAACAGCCGACATCGACAAAGCCATCGATCGTATCCGCGGCGAAATTAAAAAAGAGTTCGGCCGCATACGCTTTGTGATCATCCAACCAGACGCTTTTGATGATAAAGTGGACCCCGACGTGCAGACCTATATTTAAATGCATGTATATTGCTGCATGATCTTAGAAGCAGCCATACTACAAGTTATCCCCGGTAAAGAAACCCAATTCGAGCAGGACTTTATCACGGCCGGCCAATACATCAGCGCCATAAAAGGATATAATAAGCATTCTCTAAGCCGATGCATCGAACAGCCCGGTAAATACATTTTACTGGTAGAATGGGAGACACTGGAAGATCATACCATCGGTTTCCGTCAATTGTCGCAATATCAGGAATGGAAAAACCTGCTGCATCATTATTACGATCCATTTCCGGTGGTTGAGCACTTTGAGCGAGTGATTTGATAACTTCGCTGTTGCTGGTGTTATCAGCAATAACCCATTTCAACTTGATCCAACCGGGAGCTTGTAACTGCGCAAAATGTTCGAGATATGTACAAAGTGTCAGCCGGGCCGCTTCGGACGAAAGCATGTAAAACGATGTCTCGCCGCCGTGGTTGGTGTTGTCACCGCCGCCGTTGTTGGTGTTGTCACCAACAACTTGATGTATAACATCAATCGTTATAGTTAGTCAACAATCCAAACTCATCTATTCCAGTTTGGTAAAAACCAGCAGACGAATACTTATACTCCTCAGCAAGCTCTGTCAATTGCCATTTATCCTGTAATGGATTATTGTGTATATAATCTAATTTTTGATCAAAGACATTCGGTGTCCATAGATCGACAGATAAAGAGTTTCGTTCCCAAAATTGATATTTCCTGTCCGAAGCATCAACCAAAAAATCGTCAAGTCGATCATCATTTGAATCGGTTAAACGAAACTTAAATTGTTGGGCAGTATATTTTAAAAATCGTAATTGAATTTTTTCGAGTTTAAAGCCGTCCTGTATCTGCCAAATTAAATGGATATGATTAGGCATGATCACAAAAGCAAAAATCACCACACTACCCTCAATTTTGAAAAATTTCAAGCTCTCGATTATGATATTTTTATACTGATCAGTTTTTAAGAGATGTTTCCACTCCAAAGCGGTAAAAAAATGAGGATGATAGTCGAAATTAATTTTGTCATTTATTTGGGTTTAGGCATTGTGCATTGGAACTTGTTGGTGACAACACCAACAAGGCGCGGTTTTTAAAAAATGTTTCTATTCTCGCCGTTGTTGGTGTTGTTACCAACAATTTATTTCAACTCAATCCAAACCGGAGCATGATCACTGGTTTTCTCCCAGCCACGCACTTGTTTATCAACTCCTGCAGATAGCAAACGCTTATCCACATCAGGGCTCAGTAAAAAATGATCAATGCGCAAGCCAGCATTGCGGCCATAAGCATTGCGGAAATAATCCCAGAAAGTATAAATGGTTTCGTCAGGGTATAGTTTGCGCAGCGCATCTGTCCATCCCTGAGCCACCAGGCGGTGAAATGCTTCGCGACTTTCAGGTCTAAATAGCGCGTCATCCAGCCAGCGCTCCGGTTTGTAAACGTCTTTTTCGGTTGGCATTACGTTGTAATCGCCGGTTAATACCGTCGGAATACCGCGTGCCATTAGTCCTTCAGCATGACTGATAAAACGCTCGAACCATTGCAATTTGTAATCAAACTTTGGCCCGGGAGCAGGGTTACCATTGGGTAGATACAAGCAACCGATCACAATGTCATTCACCATAGCCTCGATATAACGGCTATGCAGATCTTCCGGATCGCCGGGCAGGCCACGCTTGGTTTCTTCGATATCGCCTTTGGCTAAAATAGCCACGCCGTTCCAGCTTTTTTGTCCGTGCCAGATAGCATTATAACCCGCGTCGCGGATTGCTTGTTCGGGGAAGTTTTCCTGCGGAGCTTTGAGTTCCTGCAGGCAAGCCACATCGGGCTGGGTTTCCTGCAACCAGCGCAGCAGCACAGGCAGGCGGCCATTTACGCCGTTGACATTGTAGGTAGCTATTTTCATGATTTAAACTTATAAAAAATATCGCGTAAATCTGTTTCACCAATCTTGTTTCACGGGAAAATGTTAATTTGATGAAATTAATATAATATATTGATATTTAGATACTTGTATGATTTATATAAAGTTGACTTTTGTTTCATTTTGTTTCACGGTATTTTTATAAGTATTTGATTGTTAATGGTATGAATGAAAATCTTGTTTCATTTGTTTCACACTTTCGTGAAACAAAACAAGCCTCAAAACAGAGCTATCCACATCCCGGCGACTTTTCAACAATCACACTAAAGCCGGGGCAATGATTTAACTTTACGGGTCATTTAAAAAGGAATAATCGCTTGTCAAAGAACGCTACGAAAGAAACCCCCTTAATGCAGCAGTATAATACCATTAAGGCAAAGTATCCCGGTGCCTTGTTGCTTTTTCGCGTAGGCGACTTTTATGAGACATTTGGTGAGGATGCTGTTAAAGCCGCAGGTATTTTGGGCATAGTGCTCACTAAAAGAGCGAACGGCGCTGCTACGCATATTGAACTGGCAGGCTTCCCGCACCATTCATTGGAAACTTATCTACCAAAGCTGGTGCGTGCCGGTCAGCGGGTTGCTATTTGCGACCAGTTGGAAGATCCGAAGGCCACCAAATCTATCGTCCGCCGTGGTGTGACCGAGTTGGTAACGCCGGGTGTGGCTATTAACGACAACATCCTTAACCAGAAGAGCAACAACTACCTCGCATCGCTGTATTATGAGAAAAACAGCATCGGCATTGCGCTGATTGATATCTCGACCGGCGAGTTCCTGACCGCCCAGGGTAACAACGATTATATAGATAAACTGCTGCAGGGCTTTAGCCCCAGCGAGGTGATCTTCCAAAAGAGCCGTCAGGCAGATTTCAAAGACAATTACGGCGACCGCTACTACACCTACATGCTTGACGAGTGGCCCTACAGTGGTGATTATGCCTATGAGACGCTGCTGAAGCACTTCGGGGTAAAATCGCTCAAAGGCTTTGGCATCGATAAGTTAAATCTGGGTATTGTAGCCGCCGGGGTTGCACTGCATTACCTGAATGAAACTGAGCACCGTAACCTGCAGCATATTTCGGCCATTAGCCGTATTGAGGAGGATAGATACCTGTGGCTCGATCGTTTCAGCGTACGCAATCTTGAACTGATCGGCTCGGCCAATGAGAATGCTCATACCTTGGTCGAGGTGCTTGACCAAACCTGTTCGCCAATGGGTGCTCGTCTGCTGCGCCGCTGGATAGTGATGCCGTTAAAAGAGCTCAAGCCAATCAATGATCGCCTTGGCGTAGTTGAATACCTGATAGGCGAGGAGGAGCTGCGCGAAGAGTTGCAGCAGCACATCCGCCATATCGGCGACTTGGAACGGTTGATCTCAAAGATCGGCCTTCAAAAAGCTAATCCGCGTGAGGTCTGCCAGCTGAAAAAGGCATTAATCGCCATAGAGAGCATCAAGAAACTATGCGAGGCGTCAACCAGTGCGCCACTCAGAGCTATTGGCGAGCAATTGAACTCATGCAATACCATTTGCGAAAAGATCGCCCATGAGCTGAGTGCTGAGCCGCCGGTATTATTAGCCAAAGGTTCGGTAATGAACGACGGTATAGATCCTGAGCTGGACAGGTTGCGTAAAATTGCTTTCGGCGGTAAAGACTACCTGATAGAAATACAACGTCGCGAAGCAGAAAGTACCGGCATACCGTCGCTGAAGGTATCTTTCAACAATGTGTTTGGGTACTATCTGGAAGTAACCCATGCTCACCGCGATAAGGTACCGGGCGACTGGATACGTAAGCAAACGCTGGTAAATGCCGAGCGCTACATTACCCCCGAACTTAAAGAATACGAAGAACAAATATTAGGTGCCGAAGAGAAGATATTAGCTTTAGAAACGAAGCTCTATAATGATCTGCTCTATGCACTTGCTGAGTATATAAAGCCTATCCAACTGAACGCGCAACTGGTGGCCCGGTTGGATGTGTTGCTGAACTTTGCAACGATATCCATCAAAAACTACTATGTTAAGCCGGAAATCAATGAGGGCAAGGTTATCGATATAAAGGGCGGCCGCCACCCGGTTATTGAAAAGACTTTGCCGCAGGGCGAGGATTATATCACCAACGATGTTTTCCTTGACTCAGAAACCCAGCAGATCATCATCATTACCGGTCCGAACATGGCGGGTAAATCGGCTTTGTTAAGACAAACCGGTTTGATTGTATTAATGGGGCAAATGGGCTGCTTTGTACCGGCTAAATCAGCTTCGATTGGTTTAGTGGATAAGATATTTACCAGGGTTGGAGCGTCAGATAACCTGTCATCGGGCGAATCGACATTTATGGTGGAAATGAACGAGACGGCAAGTATTCTGAATAACCTGTCAGACCGCAGTTTGATATTGCTGGATGAGATTGGTCGGGGTACCTCAACGTATGATGGTATCTCCATCGCCTGGTCGATAGCCGAGTATCTGCATAACCATCCGTCGGCGAAAGCCAAAACCTTGTTCGCCACGCATTATCACGAATTGAACGAGTTGAGCAACAGTTTTAACCGTATCAAAAACTATAACGTTACGGTTAAAGAGATTGGCCATCAAATCATCTTCCTGCGTAAGCTGGTACCGGGTGGTAGCGAGCACAGCTTCGGTATTCACGTAGCTAAACTGGCCGGTATGCCGCCTAAAGTGTTGAGCCGTGCTAACGAGATACTCAAAAAATTGGAAAATGAACGTACCGGCGGCGAGCATATCAAAGAGAGTATCCGCAAGGTTCAGAAACAAGCGGTGCAGATGCAAATGTTCAGCATAGATGACCCGGTATTGGTAAAAATCCGGGACACGCTGAATAATCTCGACGTAAATACTTTAACTCCTGTTGAGGCGCTCATGAAGCTGGATGAAATACAGCGTCTCATCAAAAGTTGATTCAATTATTTCGGGTGTTATCCGCAAATGTGGATATGTTAAAAATATCTGTAGCCGACATGGCTTTGCCTCTGCTATTTTTACAAGTATGAATCTAAACAGCTATCTCAAAAAATGTTTTATTCTACTGATGGGCGCTTTGGTGCTGTCGTCATGCCATACGAAAAAAGCTGCACTCAAGGGAGAGCCCGGCGAAATTGTACAACCGCAAGCCAATATAGCCGATAAATACGCTCAGATAATGGGTGTAAAATCAGAGGAAATCACTAACGGTCGTTTATACAACTTCATAGAACTTTGGGCCGGCGTGCCTTACAAATTCGGCGGACTGGATAAAGACGGTGTTGATTGCTCGGGCCTTGCTTGTCTGTTGGAGAAAGAGGTTTATGGTATCAGTTTACCCCGCATAACGTGGCAGCAGGTAGCGGTCATCAAACGTAAATATGAAAATGAACTGAAAGAAGGCGATCTGGTTTTCTTTGACTTTGATGGTAAGCAGTTTAGCCATGTGGGCGTGTATTTGCAAAACGGCTATATTGTCCATGCCAGCTCGACCAAAGGGGTGATAATCGTCCCACTGCATGGCGCTATCTACAAATATTTCTCGCGGGCGGGCTCCATTAATGTTGACAGCACCGGTGTGGTTGCCGCTGCTCCAAACGGAGACTAAATCTTTTTAATTATATCTATAAGCTAAGATAATTTGGTAATTTTGCCTGCGTATGTCAAAGCAAGATTACTCATTCTGGACAAAGTACAAAAGATTTGCCGGCACCGAAATATTACTCTACGTAATTATGGTGCTCGGGATTATATTGGGCATCTGGCTGTTTAGCTAATTCACAATTAAAAAGATATTCTTTCTTATTCTGCCGTTTTTTTTTAAGATTTTTGCAGCCTGACCACTCAGAAATACATCATGAAATTAAACTTAAAGCGCCCATTGGCTTTTTTTGATATCGAGGCTACCGGTGTAAACGTTGGCATTGACCGTATTGTCGAAATATCAGTTATTAAATTACATCCCGATGGGAGCGAAGAGGTAAAAACATGGCGGGTTAATCCTGAAATGCCGATACCTATCGAGTCGTCATTGATACATGGTATTTATGACGAGCATATAAAAGACGAGCAAATTTTTGGTGCATTGGCCCCAATGGTAGCTGAGTTTTTGGAGAACAGCGATCTTGCCGGTTATAACTCTAATAAGTTTGATATCCCGATGCTCATGGAAGAGTTCCTGCGCGTGGGTGTCAATTTTGATCTGGATAACCGCCATTTTGTGGACGTACAGAATATTTTTCACCAAATGGAGCAGCGTACTTTGAAAGCCGCTTACCAGTTTTACTGCCAAAAGGATATCATCAACGCACACTCGGCAGAAGCTGACACCCGTGCCACTATGGAGGTTTTGCTGGCACAGATAGAGCGCTATGCCGACGCAGAGTGGGAAGATAAAAAGGGAAACAAAAGTAAACCTGTGGTTAATCATGTTGAAGGGCTGCATACATTTACCAACCTGCATCGCCCGGTTGACTTTGCAGGGCGCATGGCTTATAACGATGCCGGCGAAGAGGTATTCAACTTTGGCAAACACAAAGGCAAGAAGGTTGAGGATGTATTTAATATTGAGCCAAGCTATTATTCATGGATGATGCAGGGCGATTTTCCGCTATATACCAAACGCAAGCTGGACGATATTTATAAACGCTGGAACGAAAAAAAGAAAGCCGAGCGCCAGCAGCAACCTGCACAGCCTAAACCGACAGCTCCAACTCAAAATACCGGTGAAGCGAAACAGACGCAGCAGAAGCCTTCTTATCAGCAGAAACCATATCAGAAAACCAATAATAATCAACAGCAGTATAAAAAGAAAGAAGAGCCGGCGCGACCGGTTGACGATGATATGCTGAAATTATTGGCTGATAAATTCAAAAAAGGTTAATCGATCTTTTTCAGGAAGTCAATATTGCGCTTTAATCCGCTAAACTTGGTGCGTTTTACAGCCGAATTCTTGAACACTTTTTGGAACACATCTTCTGTAATGTCTTGCAGGTCGGCATGATTCAGACCCAGCAATTCCGGGTGCGGGTCAAAAGCCGGTTCGTTATGTATCACGGAGAATTTGTTCCATGGACAAACGTCCTGGCAAATATCGCAGCCAAATATCCAGTTTTCCATTTTGCCCTTAAATTCCTGCGGTAATTCGTTTTTAAGCTCGATGGTGAGGTATGAGATACACCGGCTGCCATCAACTATATAAGGGCCTACAATGGCGTCGGTAGGGCAGGCATCAATGCAGCGGGTGCAGGTACCGCAGTGGTCTGCAGTGGGTTCTATGTCGTATGCTAATTCTATGTCAACAATAAGCTCAGCCAAAAAAAAGAATGAACCTGTTTTTTGATTGATGAGGTTGGTGTTTTTGCCTATCCAACCCAAACCGGCCTTTTTGGCCCAGGCTTTATCCAAAACAGGAGCCGAGTCAACAAATGCGCGCCCGCCAACTTCACCTATCTTTTCGTTAATGATTTTAAGTAGTTGTTTCAGCTTGTCTTTGATTACTGTGTGATAATCTTGCCCGTAAGCATATTTGGATATTTTGGGTGCCGATGGATCTGCCTGTTTGTCATCGGTGTAGTAATTTAGCCCCATGGAAATGACCGATTTGGCGCCATCGACCAGCAGGCGCGGGTCAAGGCGTTTATCAAAATAATTTTCCATGTAGCGCATCTCGCCGTGCATGTTTTTTTTGAGCCATGATTCCAGTCGCGGAGCCTCATCCTCCAAAAACTCAGCTTTTGAGATACCACAAAATAGGAAACCCAATTTTTTGGCCTCTTCTTTGATGAGTTTACTATATGCCGACTTACTTTGCTGCATTGCTGCAAAGATAATACAAATAAAAAAGACAGGTTGTAGCGGATTGTGAACGGCGATTTGAAAATTTAAAATATCAACGTTATGGAAACAACTGCAATTAAAGACCCAAAAGACGAGCAGATCACCAACGATGATACTGCTGTAACCAACAAAGACGGAACCAATGATCTGGAGAGGGGCAAACAGCCCACCATGCAGGCTAATCCGGATGAAGAGCGTCCAACAGATGATACCACTTACAGCGACGATTGTGGCGACACTTCTGTCCATGATCCTGTGGACGAAGATACCTCAAACATGGGGCAGGGGCCCAAAGGAGAAGATTTGTAATGATATTTAACAACAACGGCCTCAGATAATCCGGGGCCGTTGTTGTTTTGTATGTTTTTGGGATTAGAAACTTGTTCTAATAGCTTTTGCTAAGGTTTTAGTGCTCCAATAGCCACTATCCAGGATACGCCTAACTGTCATCAGCGGATCGTTAGGGTCGCGTTTCTCAGCCAACTGGAACGCAATTTTGAAGCCGCGTTTGTGAAGCTCAGGAAAACCTGATTTGTTCCAGATCCCAAACGGATAGGCAAAGTAGTTAATCTTTTTACCGGTGATCTCTTCCAGTTTTTGAGTCGGTTTGTCAATTTGAATTACCCAATCGTCTTTTTTAGGATTTGGATCATGTTTGTATTTGCTGGTCATGTGGTGATCCCAGGTATGGCTGCCAATCACGTTTCCTACATCAGACAAGGCTTTAACCTGCTCCTTCGTCATGTAATGAGGGCGACCAATAGATACGGTCATCACAAAATAAACTGCCTTAAAACCGTATTTCTTCAGTTCAGGTGCTGCAATGGTGTATTGATCTTCGTCGGTATCATCAAAAGTAAGCATGATAGGCTTTTTAGGTAGTGCGGCACCTGTAGTCAGATAGGCATATAACTGATCAGGCAAAATGGTGTGGTAACCGCTGTCGGCCAGCATTTTGATGTGTTCTTTGAAGGCTGCGATCTGTACAATATAGTCTTTCGCGTTTTTAGAATCTTTTGGGCGCCAATCGCGTATCTGGTGATAGCAGACGATTGGTACCTGTTTGCGGGCCATGATAGCAGCGTTATTTTGCGCATCAGCCGTGATGTTAAATAATAAAAAGAACGACAGTAAAGCAGTGATTTGTTTTGACATTAGCAAAAGGGTATTAAATTATTAAAATAGACTTACGAGGGAATGAACCCCGTAAGTCTGTTATTTGTTTTGTTAAGGTTGCAAAACTATGCGTTTGCCCTCATTGATAGACCTTTTCGCAGCATCCAGTATCTCCATCGCAATCATGTTGTAAGCAAGAGATGCCTGATCGCCGTCGCCCGAGATCTGACCTCTTAGCACCGCGGTTAAATAAACCAGCGGATCGTTATTTGGTGCAGGTATTGGTTTTGCCTCATGCACCATGGTGAATTTAGTTTCCTCTTTCGGTGTTCTGAACTGAACACGCTGGCCGTTAAAGGCGTGAATAACACCTTTTTCGCCCCACACTTCCATATCCTTGATATTTAATGCCCAGTTCCATGATGCTTCGATTGACGCAGTGGCAGTTGGGTATTCAACTAAAATGGTAGCGTCATCCTCAACCTTAGGATAAACCTGTGGTTTGTAATGTTTGGCGATTGCCGTAACCGCGATAGGACGCTGGCCATGCATTAACCAGGTAGCCAGGTCGGCACCATAACAACCAAAATCGTTCAATGCGCCGGCACCGTTTAGTACGGGATCTGTCAGCCAGGCCAAAAATTCAGGGCTGCAGCCAATCTCTTTCGGACCGCTATGGCCGTCGCGAATTACCATACGGCGTATTTTGCCAATGCTATCCTGACTAACCACATTATGAATGTATTGGAAAGACGGATACCAGGTGGTTTCATAATTTACCAATACTTTAATGTTGTACTTGTTGGCTAAAGCCTCAATACGTTTGGCCTGCGCCAAAGTAGCCGCCAATGGCTTTTCAACCATTACCGGGATGTGTAATGGAGCGCACACTTCAACAATGTCAACATGTTTGCCAACAGCGTTATAACCCAACATTACATCAGGTTTAACAGCTTTGATCATTTTGTGAACATCGTTAAAGTAAAGCGAGTCGGGCAGGTTGAAGCGTTTTTTGTACTTCTCCCAAAGTGCACGGCTCGGTTCATAAACACCCACCACATTGGCTTTACCGTTTTTACGTTGATTAAAAAAGCCGAGAATATGGTCATGGTTAAGCCCGTAAATGCCTAACTTGAGGCGAGTATCCTGCGCATCGGCTTTAATGGCCGATGCGCAAAAAAATCCTACTAAAGCAACTTTTGCTAAAAGACTTGAGATTTTACTTTTCATTTGAAAGTGAATATGGGAAGCTTGATGGTTTTGTACCTCTTTGTGTATTAGGTTTATCAGACATCACATAGTTCAATACCGCACCTTTTGACAAAGTAGCATGCGTAAAGTAGTTTAAATCGTACGGTTTACCGTTAACAGTAAGTGATTGTACGTATTGGTTTTGAGCGCTGTTATTTGGCGCGTTGATCACCACTTTCTTACCGTTATCCAGTGTAATAGTCATTGATTTGAACAATGGCGTACCTAACACATACTGTGAGCTCGTAGGGCAAACAGGGTAGAAACCCATTGCAGAGAATACGTACCATGCCGAAGTTTGGCCATTATCCTCGTCGCCGCAGTAACCATCCGGAGTAGCTTTGTATAGTTTAGCCATCGCGTCACGTACATGGAACTGGGTTTTCCAAGGCTCGCCGGCAAAGTTGTACAGGTACAGCATATGCTGGATAGGCTGGTTACCATGAGCATACTGTCCCATGTTCATGATTTGCATCTCACGGATCTCATGGATAACACCGCCATAGTAGCTATCGTCAAAAATAGGCGGGATGATAAAGATCGAATCCAGTTTGTTTACGAATTGCTTGCGGCCACCTTCAAGGTTAATCATACCCTGAATATCATGTAAAGCGGCCCAGCTATAGTGCCATGCATTACCTTCTGTAAAGGCGTCGCCCCATTTCAAGGGGTTGAATGGTTTAACCCATGATCCGTCTTTGTTACGGCCTTGCATTAAACCTATTTCTTTGTTATACAGGTTGCGGTAGTTTAAGCTTCTTTTTTTGTATATGTCGATCTCAGATGCCGGTTTGCCTAAAGCTTTACCTAATTGGTAAATAGCAAAGTCGTCATAAGCATATTCTAATGTACGGGCAGCATTTTCGTTGATCTTAACATCGTAAGGTACATAACCTAAGGTGTTGTAATACTCAACACCACGACGGCCGGTGGCGTTAGGGCCGGTGTTGTTAGCGCCATGTTTTACAGCTTCCCAAAGGGTATTGATATCATAACCGCGCAGACCTTTCAGGTAAGCATCGGCAACAATAGAAGCAGAGTTGTTACCTATCATACAGTCAGAATAACCCGGGCTTGACCACTCAGGCAGCCAGCCGCCTTCTTTGTAATCATTAACCAAACCGGCTTGCATTTGCTGATCGATAGCAGGGTAAACTAGGTTCAGGAACGGATATAAAGCTCTGAAAGTATCCCAGAAACCGGTACCCGCAAATTTGTAACCCGGCGAGATCTTACCATTTTGGGCGCTCCAGTGCGTTGGCTGGTTTTTAGCGTCGATCTCATACATTTTGTTCGGGAAGAACAACATGCGGTATAAGCATGAGTAAAAAGTACGAACCTGATCAATAGTGCCACCAGACACGGCGATACGACTTAATGTTTTGTTCCAGATATCGCGGCCTTTTTTAGCAGTTTCTTCAAAGCTGTCATGGCCTATTTCGCGTTGTAGGTTCAGTTCTGCTTGTTCTAAGCTAATGAATGATGAAGCTACTTTAAGATGAACCACTTCGCCTCTTTTGGTTTGGAAACCAATAGCAGCTAAAGCATGCTGTGCGTTGGTCTCCAACGAAGGTTCCAAATGAACAATTTCCGGACGGGCACCTCTTTGGCCAGCCTGACGTTCGCCTTCAGTAGTACTGTAAGTATGCGATAAAGTAAATGGTTTATCGATATAGATTACAAAGTAGTTTTTAAAGTTTTTTAACTGCGGACCTGCAGCTTGCGTAGAGTAACCCACAATCTTGTTTTCGGCAGGAATAACTTTTACGTACGAGCCTTTTGCAAAAGCATCGACCAAGATAAATGAGCTGTCAGACTTAGGGAAAGTGATTTTAAACTGTGCAGCGCGCTCAGTAGGGGTGATCTCGGTAGTAACGTCGTGATCAGCCAGATAAACGCTGTAGTAGTATGGTTTTGAAATCTCTGCCTTGTGCGAGAACCAGCTTGCACGGGCGTTTTGCTCAACACTCAGGTGTTTGGTCATCGGCATTATAGAGAACATGCCGTAGTCGTTCATCCATGGTGATGGCTGGTGGGTTTGCTTAAAGCCTTGAATTTTATGCGCATCATAAGTATATGCCCAACCGTCGCCGTTAGGCCCGGTTTGAGGGCTCCAAAAGTTCATGCCCCAAGGTAAAGCAGTACAAGGATAAGTGTTGCCGTTTGATAAGTCTGGCCTTGAATCGGTACCCATCAGCGGGTTTACCCAATCAACCGGGTCAGTTACCGAAGTAACCTGCTGGGCCATTGCGCGACCGCCTACTAATGCCAAGGCTAAAAGTAATATACGTTTCATAAAGGGTTATTGATAGTTGTAAGAACTATATGTTTGATTTTAATAAATTAGCTGGTAACAAATAAATTGAGATAGCAATAGTAGCAATAAAAACTTAAAATAAGGAAGGATTTCCGCCCAGTTTTATTTTGCCTAAATGCCTGTACGCGCTTTCAGTTGCCTCTCGCCCGCGGGCCGTTCGCATCAGGAACCCTTCCTGTATTAAAAACGGCTCATAAACCTCCTCTATGGTGCCTTCATCTTCGCCTACAGCGGTAGCTACGGTCTTTAAACCAACAGGCCCGCCCTTAAATTTATCGATGATGGTAAGCAGGATCTTGTTATCCATTTCATCCAGGCCATGCTCATCCACATTTAGTGCATTCAAAGCATATTGCGCAATTGCTGTATCGATTTTGCCGTCGCCTTTAATCTGGGCAAAGTCGCGGGTGCGCCTTAGCAGGGCATTGGCTATACGAGGGGTGCCGCGGCTGCGGCGGGCTATCTCATAAGCGCCCTCGTCACTAATAGGTGTTCTGAGGATGGATGCTGATCTGAGTACTATGGTGGTCAATAATTTGGCATCGTAGTACTCTAGCCTTGAATTGATGCCAAAACGGGCACGCAAAGGAGCGGTAAGCAAACCCGAGCGGGTAGTAGCGCCCACTAAAGTAAATGGATTGAGCGATATCTGTACAGAACGGGCATTAGGTCCGCTTTCCAACATGATATCGATCTTGAAATCCTCCATTGCCGAATATAAGTACTCTTCAACCAGCGGACTTAAGCGATGTATCTCATCGATAAATAAAATATCGCCTGCTTCTAAGTTGGTTAAGAGGCCGGCTAAGTCGCCGGGTTTATCCAATACAGGGCCTGAGGTGATCTTGATACCCACGCCCATTTCATTAGCAATAATATGCGATAGGGTAGTTTTGCCCAAACCCGGAGGGCCATGCAGCAATACATGATCAAGCGCTTCGCCGCGCATGCGGGCCGCTTTTACAAATATTCGTAAGTTTTCAAGTATTTTATGCTGACCGGTAAAGTCCTCAAATGCCTGCGGACGCAACACTTTTTCAATATCACGATCGGCTGGCGAAAGGCGTTCACCGTCAGGGTTGAGATGCTCGTTCATTGGAGTAAAATTAGAAATTTTACAGAGATTAGAGGTTAGTGATTGGAGATTAGTTGATAGAGATTAGGTTTTTTATTATAACTAATCCCTGATCTCCAGTCTCTAATCATCCTTCCGGGTATTTCCTAAACATAGCGTTTAAGCGCATGGTTAATACACCGAAGATGGCTTCTTTAAAAATGCCTTTTGACATTTTGGATTCGCCCGCAGTGCGATCGGTAAATATGATTGGAACTTCAGTGACCTCAAAACCATGTTTTACAGCCGTGTATTTCATTTCAATCTGGAAGGCATAACCTACAAATTTGATTTTGTCAAGCGCTACTGTTTCCAGTACTTTACGTTTATAGCACATAAAGCCGGCTGTAAAATCCTGTATGTTAACACGGGTAATGAAACGTACATATACTGAAGCAAAATAGCTCATCAGCACGCGGCTCATTGGCCAGTTAACCACATTTACACCTTTAATATAACGCGACCCTACAGCAACATCGGCTCCCTGAACACATGCATCGCGTAAATGCAGCAAATCCTCAGGGTTGTGCGAGAAATCGGCATCCATTTCAAAAATGTAGTCGTAATTGTGCTCAATGGCCCATTTAAAGCCGCGAATGTAGGCGGTACCTAAACCTTGTTTGCCTTCGCGTTCGACAATAAACAGACTGTCTGGGTAGGTGTTTTGCAGTTGCTTAACGATGATCGGGGTACCGTCCGGCGAACCGTCATCAATGACCAGAATGTGAAAATTGAACGGCAAAGAGAATACCTTATGGATCATCCGTTCGATGTTCTCTTTTTCGTTATAAGTGGGTATGATTACTATGCTATCAGGCACGTATGATATAATGTGTTTATAGTTGAATATAGTCTGCTAAAATAGGGTATCTGACACAAAAAAAAGCAGGGAATGTTAAATTAATTCCCTGCTTTTTTAAATGAACATATGTCTAAATATTATAAGTTATTGGTTTGCGCAATAATCTCATGCTCCTCTTCTTCAGGCTGCTCTATATAACTGCGTTCTTTCAAACGTGGCGCAACAAATAAATAGATCACCAAAAAAACGGTACAGATACCCACAAACATCCAGTAATAGCTGGCACCGGTAAAACGGGCAAAGAAACCGCCCTCTGATATATTGCTGTTAATAAGTGCATCAAATAAGTTTCCGGCAGCTACAGTTAATAGCCAGATGGCACTCATAGTGCTTTTCATTGATTTTGGTGCCTGCGTATACGCATATTCCAAACCGGTGATAGACACCAAGACTTCAGCAGCCGACAGTACTACATAAGCGAATATCTGCCACCACACTGATGGATGTCCACCTTTGTCGACGCTTTCCTGCACAAAAGCGATGATAACAAATGATAAGGCAGTTAAAGCTAAACCTGTGCCTAAACGACGTAGCGGTGTAGTCTTAATGCCGATTTTATCTAAGAAAGGATAAACAAAATAGGTAAACAGTGGAATGAATGATAAAAGAAAAATAGGGTTAGCTGTTTGAACCTGGCCCGGTAATATGGTAAAGCTTGTGAAACCTAAATTGATATGACGATCCAGTTTTTGCGCTTGTAATACCCATTCTGACAGGTTTTGATCCCACATTGCCCAAAATATCGGTGCAAAGATAAATACGGCCATTACACGGTAAACTGCTTTTACGCCTTCAACTTTTTCCGGGTTGTATACGCCTTTGGCAACGTCTAACCATGATTGGCCTTTTTGTTTTTTGCCAAGATTAGTCAATGCATACACCGAAATAAAAACAAAGTTATTTTTGTTGATACCACTTGGCGGTACACGTACATATTTTTTGCGGCCCAAGAAGAAAATAATAGTTGCCAGAGCCATTAATAAGCCCGGGATACCGAATGCCCATTTGGCGCCCCACTCAGCATAAACCCATGGGATTAAAATGGTTGATATAACAGAACCTGCATTGATACTGAAATAGAACCAGCCATAAACTTTTGAAAGCAATACCTGGTTCGATTTATCAAATTGATCGCCCACGTTTGCTGACACGCATGATTTTATACCTCCCGCGCCAATAGCAATGAGCACAAGGCCTGTAATAAATCCATTCAGATTATTATCAAACATAGCTAAACAAAGATGGCCAAAGCAATAAACTATCGATATAGTAAGAATAATGCGGTATTTTCCGGTAAACCAATCGGCTACCAAACCGCCTATAAATGGCAGGGTATAAGCAAGGGTTACAAAAAAGTGGGTACTTTCGTTGGCTTTTGCCTCGGCCACAGTTTGTAATGCCGGGTTAAGTGTTGGGTTAAAGAACTGGGCAACCAGGAATGTAGCCAGGATTGAGCGCATACCATAAAAGCTAAAACGCTCTGCGGCTTCATTGCCAATAATATACGGAATGCTTCGAGGGTATTTTGCTTCCGTAGTAACAGCCTGCGCTGTTAATGTTGTTTCAGACATAAGATCAGTTTAATTTGGTCTAAAATACTATTATTCTGTTAAATAAAAATATAGGGAAAAAGTATCAATGTTATTATAGTTACTGCACCTTCTTTTTGATGATAGGCTGTGTAGTTTTGGGCCTTCCGCTCTTTTCAGGGACTATATAACCTGTGTCCTGATCATTAGGGACATTACGCATATCCAGGTTATCAACATAAGTCCACATGCCGTTTCTGAGCTTGTAACCGTTGTAGCTTAGGTCGGGGCCGTAAGTTTCAGGATGATCTTTTGATTTGCTATCGGGCGGAGCCAGGTTATCAAACACAATCAGGTTTTGCGATGGCACATATTTTAACAACATCGACGCTTGACGCGCATATTGAAAAACCACACGATCGCGACGCTTGCCGTTGCCGTTAAATACAGGCATACCAAAAACAGGTTTGTCATTTTGAAACGACAGTACTTCGATAACTTTTTTGGTTGATTTATCATTGTTGCCCTTCCAGCCCAGCAGTACATAATAGGGCCGTATACCCAAAACTGGAATGATAGTATAATACTGCGCTCCAAACCAAGTGTGGCTATCACCAATAGTATCTTCGGCAGCTTTTATGAGCGGGGTGTAATCTTCTAAACCATAAAGTTTAAGCGGACCTGCAGTTTTCATCTGTATGGCGCCATAAAAGCGATAACTGCCATCGTCATTAGATACGTGCCACGTAAAAAATCTAAATTTATCGTCGGGCGATTTAGTAAGGGTAATGGTTTTAATTGAATCAAAAGGAAAATCAAAAGAGTGGGGCACCTTTAACGCCGTAACCAGTGTTTTAATAAACTGGTAGTTGGCATTTTTACGGGCAAGACTATTCTGGTCATTTACGATGGTTGCTCCTAAATGCTTTAAACTGTCCTGGTAAAATTTGAGCTGTTTTAATCCCTCTGCGTCTATCTGTTGTGCAAACGTCCTGCTAGCCAGCGCTATCAGAAAAAATGCAATGACCGATTTTCTTATCACCATCAAAATATTAATGCCGTAAATATATATGATTTTATCCTTAACGTAAATTTTCGATAACAATTGCACTGGCTCCGCCGCCGCCATTGCAGATACCGGCCGCGCCATATTTGCCCTTGTTTTGCTCCAACACGCTCAATAAAGTAACTACGATGCGTGCTCCTGAGGCTCCCAGCGGATGACCCAAAGAAACAGCGCCGCCGTTAACGTTTACTTTTGCAGGATCAAGCTTCAATTCGCGATTATTGGCGATGGACACCACAGAGAATGCCTCATTGATTTCATAAAAGTCAATATCACTGCCTGATAATCCGGCACGATGCAGCGCTAAGGGGATAGCTTTTGATGGTGCGGTAGTGAACCATTCAGGCGCCAGTTGGGCGTCGGCATAGCTTATTATTTTAGCGATAGGTTTGATGCCCATCTCATCAGCTTTTTCGCGACTCATGAGCACCAAAGCCGCAGCACCATCATTTAAGGTCGACGCATTTGCAGCAGTAACGGTGCCATCCTTTTGAAATACTGGTTTTAGCAGGGGGATTTTTTCGAATTTTACTGTCGGTGGTTCTTCGTCGTCAGTAAACAGAGTAACCTCGCCTTTTCTGTCTTTAATTTCAACAGGAGTAATTTCGGCTACAAACTTGCCGTTATTTTGTGCGGCGATTGCTCGTTTGTACGATTCAATAGCATAGGCGTCCTGATCTTCGCGACTGATGTTGCATTCGGTCGCGCACAGTTCGGCTGCCGAGCCCATGTGGTAGTTGTTATATACATCCCACAGGCCATCCTCAACCAAACCATCTATCAATAAATCATTACCTAATTTATACCCTGTGCGGGCCTTTGAGAGATAATAGGGGACATTACTCATGCTTTCCATACCACCGGCCAGTACAATATCGTTTTGACCGGTAGAGATACTCTGCGCAGCCAGCATAATTGCTTTCATGCCAGATGCGCAGACTTTATTAATGGTAGTCGCTGGTAAATAAGGCAGGCCGGCAAACATAGCTGCTTGTGTAGCTGGCGCCTGTCCCAAATTGGCCGACAATACATTGCCCATAAATACTTCCTGAATATGCTCAGGCTTTAAACCTGATTTCTGAACCGCCGATTGGATAGCTATAGCCCCCAATTGGGTGGCGCTAAACGAGGCCAAACGCCCGCCGAAGCTGCCGATAGGCGTACGGGTTGCCGATACGATTACTACTTCTCTCATAAAATAGATCTGTAATACAAAGCTATCTAATTTATTTTAAGAAATACTATGCTTGCATAGTATTTCTTTTTAT
>Ga0157372_10000060_pt1 | contig 122372 bp, 112 predicted proteins | sample C55metaG_FD_115307 | JGI IMG/M metagenome (GOLD analysis project Ga0157372, IMG submission 115307) | Corn rhizosphere microbial communities from Kellogg Biological Station, Michigan, USA - C5-5 metaG | ecosystem: Host-associated > Plants > Roots > Rhizosphere > Soil | place: USA: Michigan... | reverse complement strand
GGTGATGTGCGGGATCACCTGCACCGTGGCGCCGAGGTAGTCGCCGCGGCGCTCGCGCTTGATCACCGAGTTGTAGACCGCGCCGGCGGTGACGTTGGAGGCGCGAGTGGTGTTCTCGTCGGTGAAACGCTCATAGTGGCCGAGGTCGAGATCGGTCTCCGCCCCATCCTCGGTGACGAAGACCTCGCCATGCTGGAACGGGCTCATCGTCCCGGGATCGACGTTGATGTAGGGATCGAACTTCTGCAGCTGGACGCGGTAGCCGCGGGAGACGAGAAGTCGCCCGATCGACGCCGCCGTGATCCCCTTGCCGAGGGCCGAAACGACGCCGCCGGTGACGAAGATGAACCGCGTGTCGCCTTTGTTCCCTGGACTCATGCTCTGCCGAGCGAGTCTAGCCAGCGCAAAGGCGGAACCGAATCGATCGTCCGCGAAATAGACCGCAACTCCCCGTAAATCGTCAACGCCAGGACCACGGCCAGCGCCACCAGGCGCGCGTCGGCGCCGAGCGTGGTCAGCAACCAGACCCCGGCGACCGCGCCGATCAGGTTGGACCCGGTGTCGCCGAGCATCGCCCGCTCCCCCAGGGTCAGCCAAGCGCCGACGAATACCGGCCCGGCGAAGATCCCCAGCAGTTCCAGCGGCTCGAAGGTCCAGGCGCCGAGGCAGAGCCCGACCGCGAGCAGCGCCAGCGCCTTCTCAGCCCGCCCCGGGCGCAGGTCGAGCAGGTTGCCCAGGTTGGTGGTGAGGAGCAGCAGCGCCACGTCGGCCAGGTAGCGCCACGATTCGAGCCCGCGCCCGGAGACGACGTAGGCGGCGAGCGCCAGCGCCCCGACCGCCTTGATCGCGCCGGTCGAGAGCGACCCCCTCCGCAACGCCGCCCAGTGCCCGCGCCAGCCGCGCGGCGTCGCCACCGCCTCGCCGCGCCCGAGCGCGTCGTCGAGGAAGCCGAGGAAGGCGATCCCCAGCAGGTAGGGCAGCCACTGCCGCAGCGCCGGCTCGAGCAGGTCGAGGTCGGCACGGTCGTTGAGGAATGCGAGCGGCGCCAGCGTCACCAGCGCCGCCGTCGCCAGCACCGCCCCGAGCGGGAAGGCGAGCAGGGCGCCACGGTAGTTCTCCCTTACCAGGCCGGCGTCGCGCAGCCCCCGCGCCCCGGCCGGGACGAGGAACAGCGAGATCGCGATCGCCAGCGGGAAGCCGACCCAGTACACGCGCCTAGCGCCCCACCGTCAGCAGGTCGGGCAGCAGACGGTCGGCGCTGCCCTTGACGCCGAAGCTGCCCTCGGCACCGAGCATCGCGAAGACCATCGCCAGCTGCCCGGCGGTGAGGTCGACGTCGTCGACGCTGGAGAGGTCATTGGACTGGAAGAAGGAGACCGAGGAGGGTTCGCTGCTCGTCGCCTCGATCCCCACCGCCGGGGTGCGGGTGGCGGTGACCCCGCCCATCAGCGCCGACTCCAGCTGGTTGACCTTCCCGCGCTGGACCGGCCCCATGTCTTCCGGTTGGTCGCGGACGACGATCACCCCGTCGAGCCCCCCGAAGGTGCCGCTGGCGCGCGAGAAGAGCTGCCCGCGGACGACTTCCGGCAGGGTGCCGCCGACCACCAACTGGCGCCCGAGTCCCGTCCCGAGTTCGGTCAGGGCATCGGGGTTCGTGCGCAGGTCGGCGAAGCGGGTCTTCGCCAGGTCGCCCGCCAGCCCGGCGACGTCGACCGGCTCGCGGACCACCCCGACGCCGACGAGTTTCGCGCCGGTCGGCCCGAGCGCGTCCTCGACGTCGCCGGTGATGTCGCTCGGCAGCCCGCCGAGGGCGACGATCGCGATCCGTTTCCCCTCCAGCCGTTCCCGCGTCAGCACCGGGTAGACGCGTTCGCCGAATTCGTCGGAGCGGTTGAGCTGCCCGCTCAGTTCGTCGGCCCGCGAACGCGCGTCTTGGAGGTTGCCGACGAGGCTGTGCTCGAGGTCGCGGCGGGTTTCGGTCAGCGCGTCGCCGCCGAACTCGGCGCCGACCAGGATCCCCACCGCGAGGGCGAGGAAGACGGCGATCAGCGAAGCGGCGTGGTAGCGGGCGGAGTACCCCATCTGCAGCCGAGAGGCTAGTGGTCCCGGCCTAGATCCCGAGCTGGATCCGGATCTTCAGCCAGACCAGTTCCCAGACGTCGTTGAGAGCGGGAGAGGTGATGACGAGGATCGTCAGCAGGATCAGGAAGGTGACCGCGAAGAGCGCCAGCGGGGCGAGGGCGCTGCTCGGTTTGTAGAGCCGGCTCACTCCCTTGGCGTCGACGAGGCGCTCGCCGATCCGCAGCCGCGTGAGGAAGGTCGAGGACATGCCGCCGCGCTTGCGGTCGAGGAACTCGACCAGGTTGAAGTGGGCGCCGACGCTGACGATCAGCTCCGCCCCCTTCTCGTAGGCCATCAGCATCGCCACGTCCTCGCTGGTCCCGGCTGCGGGGACGACCTGGTGCGGCAGGCCGGCATCGAGCAGGCGCTCCCGCCCCGGCGCCCGTCCGTCCGGGTACGCGTGGACGATCAGCTCGGCGCCGCAGCGCAGAGCCTCGTCGCCGGCCGAGTCCATGTCGCCGAGGATCAGGTCGGGCTTCAGGCCCGCCTCCAGCACCCCGTCGGCGCCGCCGTCTACGGCGACGATCAGCGGCCGCACGTCGCGGATGTAGGCGCGCAGCGCTTTCAGGTCGCGGCGGTGGCGCTCGCCGCGGACGACGATCAGCACCTGGCGGTCGCGGAAGCTCGCCCTGGTCGGCGGGAAGGCGATGCTCCCGGTCAGCAGGTCGGTCTCTTCGCGGACGTGCTCGACCGTGTTCTCGGCGAATTCGCCCAGCGCCTCGTCGATCCGCTGCCGGTGCTCCTGCATCTGGCGCTCCAGCTCGGCGACGCCGAGGACCCGGCCGCGGCCGATCTCCTCGCTGCCGACGTAGATTGCGCCTTCGGCGATCCGCACCCGGTCGCCGTCTTTGAGCCGCTCGAAGAGGCCGGCCTCGGGGGCGTCCACCAGGCGGATGCCGGCGCGGGCGAGCATCAGCGGCCCGGCGTTGGGATAGCGACCCGAAGACGAGGGCGCCGCGTTCAGCACCGCCACCACGTCGCTTTCGATCAGCTCCTCGGCCGCGATCCGGTCGACGTCCATGTGGTCGATGACCGCGACGTCGCCGGCTCGCAGCCGCTTGACCAGGTGCTTGGTCCGCTCGCCCAGACGCGCGGTCCCTTCGATCGGCGCATCCGCCCGCGCGCCGTTCCTGCGCCCGAGCAGGGCGGGAAGACGACGGCGAGATGCGGTGGCCACCGGCTCAGGTTAGGTACTCACGCCGCTGCGAGCAACTCGCGTGCGTGGCGGGTGGCGGCCTCGTCGGAGCCGGCGCCGCCGAGCATGCGTCGGATCTCCTCGACGACCCCCTCTCCTTCGAGCCGCTCGACCGTGGCCACCGCCTGCTCGCCGGCAAGGTCCTTTTCGAGCCGGAAGTGGGTGTCGGCGAGGGAGGCGACCTGCGGCAGGTGGGTGATGCAGATGACCTGCCGCTCCCGCCCCAGCGCCCGCAGCCGCTCGCCGACGACCCGCGCCGTGTTGCCGCCGATCCCGGCATCGATCTCGTCGAAGACCATCGTCCCGGCGCCGGCGGCCTGGCCGAGCCCGCTCAGCGCCAGCATCACCCGCGAGAGCTCGCCGCCCGAGGCGGCGTCCCGCAGCGGCGCCGGCTCGATGCCGGGGTTCGGCGCGACGCGCAGCTCGACCGTCTCCCGACCGGAGGCGCCGTAGCCGTCGGGGTGGGGTCCGAGCACGACCTGGAGCGTCGCGCCCGCCATCGAGAGCTGCTCCAGCTCGGCGGCTACCCGCTCCTGCAGTGGCTCGACCGCGCCTTCGCGGCCGTAGCTCAGCTTTTCGCCCAACTCCGCCCGGCGCGCTTCCGCCTTGGCCAGCGCCGCCTCGGCCTCGGCCGTGCGCTCCTCGGCGCCCTCGAGCCGCGCGATCTCCCCTCGGCAGCGCTCGGCGTGCGCGAGCACCGACTCGACGCTGCCGCCGTGCTTGCGCTCGAGCCGGTCGATCGCTTCCAGCCGCTCCTCGATCGCCAGCAGCGCCCCCGGGTCCGCCTCGACTCCCTCGGCGTAGTCCCGCAGCTCCGCGGCGACGTCGCCCAACTCGACCGCCAGCGAAGCCACGCGCTCGGCGATCGCGTCCAGGGAAGAGTCCAGCCCGGCCGCGCCCTGCAGCGCCGCTTCGGCCTGCGCCAGAGCCGCCGCCGCGCCGCCGCCGTCCTCTTCGGCCCCGGCCAGTCCGACGTGGGCCGCACCGGCGGCTTCGCGCAAACCCTCGGCGTGGCGCAGGCGCTCGCGGCCGGCCGCCATCTGCTCCCGCTCCTCCGGGACAGGCGCCACCCCCTCGATCTCGGAAAGCTCGTAGCGATAGAGGTCGAGGTCGCGCTCCCGCGACCCCTCGCGCTCACGCAGCTCCGCCAGCTCGGCGGCCAGTCGCCCCGCTTCGCGGTGGGCCTCTCCGTATGTCTGCCGCAGCTCCAGGTGCTCGGCCCCGACGAAGCCGTCGAGGATCTCCAGCTGCGCCGAGGAGATCGTCAGCTTGCGGTGCTCGTGCTGGCCGAAGAAGGCGAGCAGGCGCCCGCCGAGCAGCTTCAGGTCGGCGGCGGTCGCAGCACGGCCGGCGACGAAGGCACTGGTGCGGCCGCCCGCCGAGACCCGCCGCCCCAGCGCCACCTCCTCGGCTCCCTCCGGCAGCCGCTCGGCCAGCTCGGCGAACTCGGGCTCGTCCAGCAGCCCCTCGGGCAGGTCGAAGACGCCCTCGACCCAGGCCTCCGGCGCCCCCGGCCGGACGATCTGCGCCTTCGCCTTCCCGCCCATCAGCAGGTCGAGCGAGTGCGCCAGCACCGTCTTCCCCGCCCCCGTCTCGCCGGTGATCGCGTTCAACCCCTCGCCCAACCGCAGTTCGGCCCTCTCTATAAGGAGCAGGTTCTCGATCCGTAGCTCACGCAGCATGGGACCTGTGTATCAGCGACGGCGGATCGACCCCGGAAGGAAAACTTAAAAACTCATGTGACTATTATCACTAAGTGTTAGGTTCGCCTGAATGGCCCCTGGCGCCTTGATCAAAATCGAAGACGTTCTCGACAGGCTCGGCACCGCCTTTGCCCCCGTCAAGGACATCTTCAGCGAAATCTGGCCGCCGGTGGTCGCCGTCATCGCCATCACCGTGCTCCTGCGCCTGGCGCGCAACGCCTTTCTGCTCTGGCGCAGCCGCAGCTCGCGAGTCCAGGTCTCGAGTTTCGCCTGGGCCAGTTCCGACTCGACGCACGATGAAGCGACGTGGGTCACGTCGCTTTTCCGTGAGCAACTCGCTGCCCTGAGGCTCGATGCCCTTGACCCGCTGCCGGAGCGAGCACCGGGCGCCCCACTGGTCGAAATCGTCGAAGGAGTGGGGCAGGGCGTCAGCCGCGACATCGGCGCGGCGGCCGGCCGTCTCTACAAAGCGCTGGTGCCGGATTCGGGGTACGAAGTCTGGGGGACCCTGCGCCCGCGCGAGGAGGGCGGCGGCCGGATCTCGATCCAGTTGATCGAACGGCGGCGCGGCAACCGAACCCTGCTCAACGTCGCCCTCGAGCCGGCCGGCTGGGAGGAGGGCGCGCGAGAAGCGGCGCTGGCAGTGGCGGGCGCTCTTTACCCACGGGTGCGCGAAGGCGACCGAGGCCCTTGGGCGCTTTGGAAAAAGAGTGTTCCCATAGACGTGGTGCGGGCGTACCACGATGCCCGCCGCTATGAACACGAAAACAGGCTCGAGCACGCCCTGGACTGCTATCAGCGAGCGCTCGAGCAGGATCCGCTGAACCCAAACCTGCGCTTGAAAATCGCGATGCTCCAGGAGCGCCTCGAACTCGACCTCGACGCTTGGGTGACCTACGAGGCCATCGTCGACGAGAAGAACCCACGGGCATGGCCCTGCCCGAACCGCCGGGTCTACCTGCTCGCCCTGTATCGGATCGCGGTAATCCTCACCAACGGCCGGATCGCCGAACAGTGGCTGAAGGGGACAAACCTCCCCACCGCCAAGCGTTGCAAGCGGGACGAGGAAAGGCAGGGCCGACGTGAAGAGCTGCGGATGTCCCTGGAGCGGGATCCCCTCTTCACCAGCAGCCTGTCCTCCGGCTCCTCCCACCTCACTCGCTGGCTCAAGGGAAGGCTGCCCCAGCTGATTGTCCTCGTTCCCGCCAAGGCGCTGATGGGGACGCTGTGCCAGATCGAGGCCGCCGCAAGCAGAGACAAGCACGCATCGTCGGCGAGCGATCAGCTTGACCCCTTTCGCGACACCCGCGGCGACGAGCAGGAGCGGGAACAGCGGATCGAGGCTGTGCTGCAGGTCCTTGCTCTACGCCGGCTCGAGGAGTTCGAGACCGCACTGGGGCTGAAGATCCCGCGCTGGGAAACCCGGAAAGAAGCATGGATTCGCCGCCCCAAGCTCCGCCGCATCTTCAACAGGAGGGAGTTCAGCCTCGCAGCGGGACGGGCATCGAGACTGCTGGTCAGGACCCGCATCGTGGCGAGCTTCGAACGGCGTCTCGATCATTGGCCTGGGGACGAAGATGCCCAGGCGTTGCGCCACGGCTGGCTGGCGGGGATCCGCGCAGACCACAGGAACCTTCTCAAGCACTGGCCATACCCGGCTTCGTCCTGGCAAGAAACGGTCCACTGGCTTTCGCCGCGTCGACGCTGGGCAAACTCCCGCGCGGATTCCTGGCAGCTCCATTACAACGCGGCCTGCGCTCTCGCCTCGATCCTGCGCAAGGACTCAGCCTTGAGGACGTTCCAGGCAGAAAGGAAGGCCGCGAGGCATTCACCCGGGCAGGAGAACGATGCCGACATCGAGAGCCTCAACCCACTCCCGGACGGCACAGAGGAAGAAGATCTCGTCCGCAGGGCGATCGAGGAGCTGGAGGAATACGCCTATCGGGCCGGCAGCGACCGGGTGGCTTCACACGCCGAGTGGGTCGCTTGCGACGACCCGGATTTCGAAGGGCTACGTGAGGAGAAGACCTTCCGCCTCTGGGCAAAACACCACCTTCCCCCACGCGTCCGCCAAGGTCAGCCCGCCCGGAAATCGGACATCAAACGCTTCACCATCCGCGTCATGCAGGAAGGGGCCGGCGTCTTCGCCCTCGTATGGCGCGAACGGGCGACGGAGACGCGACCGCAGGCCGCCGAGCTCGTACAACGCTGGCAGGCAGAGGCCGAGATCTGGAAGGCGCTGGGAAAGGTCTGCCGGGAGCACCTGAGCTGGGAAGAACGTCTGAGATGGCTTGAAATCCTCAAGCTGCGGCTGCAGGCCGTGCAGACCGATCGCAGGATCGACTTCAGCCACAAGGGACGGGCGAAGCATGACCTGATGTCGGAGGTGCTCTTCGGCGACCTGGCGGAGCTGGCCGGCGGGAACGGAAACGGCGCTGGACCCGTGAGAGCGCCGGCCGATGTCCACACCTGGGCGCATGCCCACTTCATCCGCGTGCGCGACGCCTACGAAGCCGGAGAAGAGCGCGCGGACCTGAGGGGCGACCTGAAGGAGAAAGACGAGCATCGGGAAGCCCTGCGAGCCGCGCGGATCTGGACACGGCTCTCCGAACTGCTCGCGCGGGAGCTCGGCCGGGAAGAGGCATCCGACGACGAGCTTCGCAAGGATTTCGACAACCTCCGTCGCCAGCTCGCCTGAACAACTAAACGAGGAACAGCACCGCGATGAAGGCACCAATCACGCTGGCGGCGATGCTCGCGAACAGCGTGACGAAGCCGATGATCATCGTCCGCTGCAGAGAATCGAACTTCCCGTCGAACTTGTTGTCGATTCCGTCGAACTTGTTGTCGATCGCTTCGAACCTCTTGTCAATCCGTTCAAAGCCCTGCTTCATTTCCACCCGCATCCCCCGGATATCGGCTTCGACCCGATCGAACCTCTTATCGACTTCATCGAACCTCTTGTCAACCTGATCGAAGCGCTGGTTGACGTTCTCCTTGAAGTCGTCGATCCGCGCGTCTGTCCAGTCTTCCCTTGCCATCACCACCATAGACAACAGCATACGCTACTTTTTGTCTGCATGCTTTCAGCCTGAGGCTGGCTCGCTGGGACCGTCGGTCGGCTGGACGAAGTCCTCGGAGCGGACCAGCAGGAAGCCGCAGATCGCGCCGACGAAGCAGATGATCGCGCCGATCACGAGGATCGAGTTCATGCCGCTGACGAAGGCGACGTCGGCGGCGTGGACCGCTTTGACGTGGAGCGCCGGGGGCAGTGGCAGTTCCCTGACGGCGCGCGAGCCGCCGGAGGCCACGACTTCGCCGAGGCCGGAGGGAGCGTGCGGCAGCTTTTCGGCGAGCTTGGAGTCGACCCGGCCCTGGAAGACGGCGCCGAGGCCGGCGACGCCGGTGGCGATCCCGACCTGGCGGAAGGTCGTGTTGATCCCCGACCCCATCCCCGATTTCTCCACCGGCACGACCGCGATCGCGGCCTGGCCGATGCCCGGGTTGGTGGTGCCGATGCCGATCCCGGCGATGACGAAGCCCGCCAGCAGCGCCGTCCATTCTGAGCCCGGCGCGAGGCCGCGCATCAGCAGCAGGCCGATCCCGACCAGCGTCAGGCCGGTCCCGAGCAGGATCCGGATCGGTACCCGGTTCGAGAGCGAACCGGAGATCGGCGCGACGACGAAGCCGAGCACGGTCAGCGGCAGGAAGCGCAGGCCCGCCTCCAGCGGCGAGAAGTCGAGCACGCCCTGCAGGTAGATCGTCAGGTAGAGGAACATCGCGAACATCCCCGCCGAGAGCGTGAAGGCGACCGCCGAGACGCCGTTGAACGCCGGTTTGCGGAACAGCGTCAGGTCCAGCATCGGGTGGTCGCTGCGCCGCTCGATCGCGATGAAGACCGCGAGCAGGGCCGCGGCTCCGATCAGGCAGACGAGGATCAGCGCGCTGCCCCAGCCCTCGGGGTTGCCCCGGATCAGGCCGAAGATCAGCAGGAAGAGGGCCGCCGAGAAGGTGACCAGGCCCGGCAGGTCGATCGGCTCGGGGTCCTGGGCGAAGACGTTGACGATCTTGCGCTCGGTCAGGACCATCGCGGTGATCCCGATCGGGACGTTTACGAAGAAGATCCACTCCCAACCGAAGTTCTCGGTGATGACGCCGCCGATCAGCGGGCCGACCGCGACCGCGCCGCCGACCGTCGCCCCCCAGACCCCGAAGGCCGTCGCCCGGTCTTTGCCGTGGAACTCCTGGCCGATCAGGGCCAGCGAGGTGGCGAACATGCCGGCGCCGCCGATCCCCTGCAGCCCGCGGGCCAGGTTCAGCAGGGTCGGGTCGCTGGAGATGCCGCAGAGGAACGAGGCGAAGGTGAAGATGCCGAAGCCGATCGTGAAGACCCGCCGGCGGCCGAGCCGGTCGCCGAGAGAGCCCGCCGTCAGCAGGAACGCGGCGAGCATCAGCGAGTAGGCGTCGACGACCCACTGCAGGCTGGAGAGGCTCGCGTTCAGTTCCCGCTGGATGTCCGGCAGGGCGACGTTGACGATGGTGACGTCGAGCAACAGCATGAACGTCGCCACCGAGACAAGGACGAGGGTCCACCATTTGCGCTCCATCGGCCGCACCCTAAACAACCCACCTCGTCGGCCTGAGGTGGTCTGACCAAGCAGATCAAGGACGACCGAGCGCGCGTGCTCTGCACGTAAGCGAGGGAGGACGCCGATATGCGCCGGTCAGAGCGCCTCAGACGGCGAGGTGGCCGAACTTCTCGCGGATGCGTTGGTAGAAGCTCGTCCCCGGCATCTGCGCCAGGCGACTGACCGAGTCGAGGAAGCGGACTTCGAGCTCGGCTCCCGGCGAGAGGTCGGCGACCTTACCGCCGTCGACCGCGATCTCGACCGGCTCGCGCTCGGGCGCGTTGCCGACGTGGAGGACGTCACCGGGGGCGACGACCAGCGCCCGCGCGGTCAGCGAGTGCGGCGAGATGTAGCTGACGACGTAGCCCTTCACGCCCCAGGCGAGGATCGGACCCTGGTTGGCGAGGTTGTAGCCGGTCGAGCCGACCGGGGTGGCGGCGACGAGGCCGTCGCAGCGGACGTGCCCGACCTCCTTGCCGGCGATCCGGTAGCTGAGCTCGGCGACCCGGTCGTGCGGGCGTCGGGCGAGGGTGATGTCGTTCAGGCCCACCTCCTCGATGCCGTCGCAGGAGATCTCGAGGCCCGGCAGGCCGACGATCTCGACGTCGCCTTCGAGGGCGCGGCGGATCCCCTCGCGGGCTTCGTCGCGCTCGACCGCGGCGAGAAAGCCGACGGTGCCGAAGTTGACGCCGAAGACCGGGATCTCGGTGTGGGCGTAGCGGCGCAGCGCGTGCAGGATCGAGCCGTCGCCGCCGAGCACCAGGCAGATGTCGGGCAGCGTGTGTTCGGCGGTGACGTCGACCCCTTCGGCGGCGCTACCGTGCTTCTCCCGCTCGTCCTCGCTGGCGGCGAGGCGCCAGCCCATCTCCTCGGCGACTTCGGCGGCGACCTTCACCGCTTCGGAGGCCGACGGCGGGTGCGAGTGGGTGATCAGGGCGGCGGTCTTCACTCGTCCTCCTCCACGACGGCGGCAACGGCGGCCTCCAGGTCCTCGACTTCTGGGCCCGCGCCGCCGCACCAGACGAAGGTCTCGCGATTGCCCTTCGGCCCGGGCAGCCCGGAGGAGGCGAAGCCGCGCACCGCCAGCCCCAGCCCGTGGGCCGCCTCGGCTACCACGAGGATCGCCTCGCGGCGGTCGGCGGCGTCGCGCACGACCCCCCGCCCGACCCGGTCCTTGCCGAGCTCAAACTGCGGCTTCACCATCGCCAGGAGATCTCCCGGAGGCTCGAGGCAGCGGGCCACCGCCGGCAGCACCTTGGTCAGCGAGATGAAGGAGACGTCGATCGTCGCCAGCGAGGGCAGGAAGGGCAGGGCCAGGCGCTGCAGCTCCCGTGCGTTGAGGCGCTCGATCACGTGCACCCGCGGGTCTTGGCGCAGCCGCACGTCGAGCTGGCCGTAGGCGACGTCGGCGGCGATCACCCGCGACGCCCCGCGCTGCAACAGGCAATCAGTGAAGCCTCCGGTCGAGGCACCGACGTCGAGGCAGTCGCGGCCGGATACGTCGACCCCCAGCGCCTCCAGCGCGTTCTCGAGCTTGATCCCGCCGCGCGAGACGAAGCGAGGGCCCTCGGCGACGATCAGCGGCGCGTCCGGCTCCACCAGCTGGCTCGGCCGCAGCGCCACCGGCCCGTCATCGCCGACCCGGACTTCGCCGGCGCGGACGGCCCCGGCCGCCGCCGAACGGGACGGAAAGAGGCCGCGGTCCGCCAATACAGCGTCTATTCGGAGCTTCTTCACCGCCCGAAAGCTACAGCCGCCCCTCGCAAGCTGGGCGATTTAGGAGCGACTGAACAAGAGATGCAACATTTCCTTGACAACTTCCCCCGCGTAATCCGCTCTTCTAGAGCAAATTGGGGGCTTTGAACCCGCAGAATCCGTGAGTTGCAGGACTTCTGTGACCCCACTCACACACAAATCGCACATACGTTCGTACGCTGTTCAAGGATTCGCAAGAGGAAACCGACAAAAGGATCACGACAAAGACTTCTTGGTTGAACCCCGCGTCGATATATCGCCTCGCTGCTTCCCACAGCGACGCTCTCGACACTAAACGGGCTCACCTACCTCCCACGGATCCACACACATATATAGAGATACATATCTCTCCTCCCTGTAGTAACCCCAGAAGCGCCCCTCCTCCCCGGAGGGGCGTTTTCTGTTGTAGAGCCAAATCCGGCCCCTCCGGGGCAGCCCCGAACGAGACTCTGAGCTTCAATGCGCCAGTTGATGCGCCAGTAGAGCACCGAGCGACGGCGACACCGACTAACGGACCGCTACTCCGTGCTTCCTTCGTCCTCCGGCAGCACAGGCTCAGCTGGCTTCAGTGGGACCTGGTTGCCAACCATTGGCGGCCGATCCGCCGCCTCTCGAAGTCCGACCAAATCATTTGAGAATTCTTCCGCTGACAGCCCCGGTGGCAAGGAGAAAATCAACGGCTGCATCGGCGCCGCCCATTCCTTGCCCCCGGTCGTGATCGCAAATGCCTCAAGCAGATCAAAAGGATCTATCCCGGCCGCCAGCATGGGACCGAGCGGCGTGTAGACCTGGTGACTCGGACCGTCCACCTTGGCCTCGATCGGCTGATCCATATGAATGTATGCCACCCGCTCGATCGGGCGGCCTGGTGCTGGCTCATCCACGTAAAAGCGAAATCCCACTCGCTCGACCGCAAGGGATCGTCCTCCCGTATTCCAGAAGCCGACGCAGGCGTAGCCGGCAAGCACATGCCCAAGGTCAGGTTCCAGTCGTGAGGTAATGAGGCGAACGCTCGACTGGACGGCCAGTTGGCGGCGACCCACTAGGAACTCCCGCCTTACGGCGATCCCTGCTCCGGCGGTACCCGTAACTGCTCCCCAAATTGCCAGCGGATCCACCCGAGGATCGTGTCGGACCTTTCGGATGTCGCCGGGAGGCAACTTGACAGCCGCTACACGGCACCGGCCAGGTAGGCATCCATCCGCGCCCGCACGTCGTCGTAGCTCCCAGGGAGCAGGTGCCCGTACACGTCGAAGGTCGTCTGGATCTTGGAATGGCCCATGACCACCTGGATAGCTTTCGGGTTCGCCCCCGTGTCGATTAGAAGTGACGCGAAAGTGTGGCGGCACTCATGGAGGGTCAGCAAGGTCAAGAGGACCGGCGCGCGCTTCTGCTCCTCGGCGGTTTCGCGCTCAGCGAGGTTGTATGCCTTCCAAGCCCGCCGCGCTCGGCCGTCGATGGTGGACGGGTAGAAGACCTGGTTGGGGGCTCGGCCGAAGATGCGATCGGTCCCACTCCTCCCTGTCCTGACAAGCTGCTCGTCGAGGAAGTCACGGAGGATCGCCAGCAGCGGAATCGTCCGCTTCGCCGCCTCTGACTTCGGCTCGATCTCACCCTCCTCCTGATCCCAGCCTTTCTTGACGTGGATCAGGTTTCTCGCGAGGTCGATGTCCTCACAGCGGAGGGCCTGCAACTCGCCGCGTCTCAGACCGGCGTAGAAGGCGGTCGCCCAAAGCGCTCGATCCTCCAAAGGAAGTAGCTCGATCAAACGCGCCGCTTCTTCGGGGGCGACGATCCGGCGCGGTCGCTTGGACTTGCCGGACGGGAGGTCAATGCCTTTGGTCGGCTCGTTCGCAAGTTCTTCGCGGTCGATAGCGCGGCGGTAGAACGCCTGGAGGGGGTTTAGGACGTTGCTGGCGCTGTGGCCGGAGAGAGTCGCGAGCAGGTCGTCGGCGAAGCTCTGCACGTCAGCGCGCCTGACCTCGGAAGGCCGCAGCGCGCCGAGTTCGGAGTCCTTGTAGCGGAGGCGTACAGCACGCTCGTAGGAGCGGATCGTGTTCGGCTGCCCTTGGGAGCGCTCTTCGCCAGCTCCGCGAAAAGAGAGGGCTCACGCAGGAAGCTCTCGCCCATGAGGCCGGCATCACCACCGGCTCTTTATCGCTCATCGAGCGCGGTCAGCGGAATCCCTCGTGGGGCACTGTTAGCCGGATTGCAATCGCCCTCGGCTCATCGATGGGCGAGGTCGGCAAGCTGGCAGATAAATCGAACTAGCTGCGGTACCGGGTCCTAATCGACCAGCTTCGGGCAGCCCGAAGGCCATCGGCCTTACTTAGCCTAAGCAGGTGCCGTTTCGCTCCTTCTCCTTGCACTGATTTCGCGGCAGTTCGAGGGTGGGCATCCGGGCTGCAGCTGCACCCTTAGAACGGTTGAAAAGAATGCACCGGATCGAATAGTTGAAGTCTCCAAAGAGTGCCCGGATTGTTTTTGCCACGATGCGCCTTACTTAGGTACGGCTGCGGTTCGCGGACTATCCACTTGGCCGCGACACATCAAATGGGAACGGAGGAGCTTTGAGGGCAAGGAAGAGGAGAGTGACGGTCGAGGGCCACATACGTTTGGCAGACGGCACCGGGAGAGTGCGGCGTTCACTTGCGCTTCTAGTCGGGCTACTGGTTCTTCTGGCTGTTCCTTCTGCCGCCTCGGCCGCCGAATGCACCGACACCTGGACGGGACCCGCCGAAGGCAGCTGGACGACCGCCTCTAGCTGGTCTGCCGGGCATGCACCGACCGAAAGTGACGTCGCCTGCATCGGCTCCGGCAAGACGGTAAACGTGACGACGGGAACGCAGAAGGCGAGCGTCGTCCAAGGCGAAGGAGCTCTGAAGATCGAAAAAAGCACCCTCGAACTCCTCAGCGCCTCGGAAACCTCGCAGATCAAATCCCTGACGATGAAGTTCGAAGCCGTTCTCGGCGGCCCGGCCACGCTGAAGGTGACCGGCTCTTTCTCTTGGCCCAACCAGAGCACGATGTCAGGCTCCGGGACGACGATCATCGAACCGGGGATCACGGGCTCGATGGCGGCCGCGAAGGTAAACCTCGTCGGGCGCCGCTTCATCAACCGCGGCACCCTCACTTACAGCCGTCAGATCGTGATGTCCGAAGGCGCCCTCTTCGAAAACGCCGGCACGCTCCTCGCTGCCGCACCGGAAGCGATCCGCGTTGCCGAAGGCTCCAAATCGGCACCGTCCTTCGTCAACTCGGCACGCTCAAGAAGACCGAAGGCACGAGCGAAGCCCCGGTCGAAGTGAGCTTTGAAAACCGCGGCATCGTCAATGGGGAAAAAGGCTCGTTCGCCTTCCGAACGGCGGCTCCGACCTTCACCCTGGCAAACGGCAGCGTCCTCGAAGGAGGAATCGCCTTCAAAGAAGCGAGCGTCACGGCGGAATCCTTTACCGGCAGCAGTGCAGTGCGGCTGACGAAAAAAGCCACGATGACGATGGCGACCGGCGCCAGCTCAACGCTCGGCAGCCTGACGATGGAATTCGAATCAGCCCTGAAAGGGTCAGGAACCCTCACCGTCTCCAACAATCTGTCCTGGACCAACGAAAGCACGATGTCGGGGACCGGAAGCACCGTCCTCGGACCGGCGGCGTCGGGGTCGGTCACCACCGGAGGCGGCACGGCCAAGATCGAAGGCCGCACCTTCGTCAACGAAGGCAGCTTCTCAGATCGACATCGAAAACCGGGGGACGCTGAAGGGCAAAACGGGAACCCTCGCCTTCGACCGGGTAGGCGGCTCGGTGCGGCTCGCCCCGGGCACCGCGATCGAAGGCAGTGTCCTCTTCAGCGAAGTCACGGTCACCGCCGAAACCTTCAGCGCCGGCGGGACGACCACTATCGAACACTGCGAACTCACCGTCCCCAGCGGCGACACCGCGAGCTTCGGCAACCTGGTCGTCAGGTTCGCCGCCAAAGTCACGGGCCAGGGGACCCTCCGGGTCTCGGAATCGCTCGCCTGGACCAACGAAAGCACGATGTCGGGAAGTGGCATAACGGTGGTCGCGCCGGGTGCGACCGCTTCCATCACCACCGGAGGCGGCAAGGCCAAGGTGGTCGAACGGGCCTTCGTTAACGAAGGCAGCCTCTCCGTCAATGCCGGCCTGCTGCGGCTCTCGGAAGGCGCGGTGCTCGACAACAAGGGAATGCTGACCGTCAATAAGGAAGACACGACGGCTGAGATCGGGGTCGGCGAAGGCACGACCGCGCCCCTGCTCCTCAACGAGGGCCTTCTACAGAAGACGGCGGGCGGCGGGACCGCCAGCATCTCGGTCAACGTCGAAAACAAAGGGAGAATCGACGCTGCAAGCGGCAAGATTGCCCTCGACAACAAAGCAGGCGTCGTTTTCCTCGCGGCGGGCAGCCTCCTCGAAGGCTCCATCGTCCTGGAAAACGATACGGCTGGGGCCGAAACCTTCGCCTCGACCGGGAACCTGACGATCGACCACGCGGTTCTCGACGTGCTGGAAGGGGCTACGCCCACCGTCTCCACGCTGACGATGCGCTTCGAATCGCTGCTCACGGGACAGGGCACGATCACCGTTGCCGGCGAACTGCATTGGGATCAGCAGAGCACGATGTCGGGCGGCGGGGTGACGAAGCTCCTCCCTGCCTCCACCAGCCAGATCGACACCGGCGCGACTACCTCAACGCTCGGGCGCACGCTGGTCAACGAAGGCACCCTGACCATGACCCAGGAAAGCCGCCTCAACATCCTCGAAGGGGTGCGGCTGAAAAATTACGACACGTTCCGGCTCAACTCCCAGCCCGAACACGCCTTCACCGAACTGATCAAGGGCAACGGGCATTTCCTGAACGCACCCTCCGCCAGCTTCGAACGAACGGAAGGGACGATAAGCGCACGGGTTTCGGCGCCGTTCGAAAACCTCGGGGTCATTCATCAGAAATCGGGTTCGATCGCGTTCGACAACCCGGTCAAGGCCGAGAGTGCCGAAGAGTTCGGCAAGCATGCCTGCGCGGGCGATCCCGTCGACTGCGCTACCGGCAACTTCACCGAGAGCCAGGCCGACTTCTCGATCGGCGGCCGTGGCGTCGGCCTTTCGCTCACCCGCGCCTATAGCGCCCAGGCAGCTGCGGCGGCGACCTCTCCGGGACCCTTCGGCTACGGCTGGAGCGCCAGCTTCAGCGGCCGCCTCACGGTCGAAGAAACCGGCGCGAAGGTCACCCTGACCAAGGGCAACGGGAGCACGATCCCCTTCACGCGGATCACCGGTACGACCTACGCGGCTCCGGCCTGGTCACGCGAGACCCTCTCCGGCAGCCCCGAAGCCGGCTACGTCTTCACCGCGCTCGACCAGAGCACCTACCGCTTCTCCGGTGCGGGGCGCCTGGAAGCGATCACCGACCGCAACGGCAACGAAACCACCCTTGGCTACGACGAAGCCGGCCGCCTGAAAACCGTCACCGACCCGGCCGGTCGCCATCTCGCCTTCACCTACAACGGCTCCGGCCAGGTCGAAACGGCCGAAGACCCGATGGGCCACCTCGTCAAATACGGCTACGAAGGCGGCAACCTCACCGCCGTGACGATGCCGGGCGAAGAAAGCCCGCGCTGGCAGTTCAAATACGACGGCTCGCACCGCATCACCCAGCACACCGACGGCCGCGGCGGCAAAACGACCAACGAATACGACGGCTCGGGACGGGTCGTCTCCCAGACCGATCCCGCCGGCCGCACCACGACCTTCGCCTACGAAGGCTTCCACACGACGATCACCGACAAAGCGACGGGCGCCGTCACGGACGAGTGGTTCACCTCCAACAACGAGCCCTACTCGATCACCCACGGCTATGGCACCCCGCAGGCGACCACGAAGACCTTCGCCTACAACGAAGCCGGCCAGCTCATCCGATCCACCGACGGCAACGCTCACAGCACGACCTTCGGCTACGACGAAGCGGGCAACCGCACGAGCGAAAAAGACGCCCTCGGCCACGAAACGAAATGGACCTATAACGCCGCCCACGAAGTGGTCTCGATGACGACGCCGCGCGGCGAGACGACGACGATCGAACGAGATGCCAACGGCAACGTCGAAAGCATCACCCGCCCCGCCCCCGGCGAAACGACGCAGACCACCAGCTTCGAATACGACGAACAGGGCCAGCTCGAAAGCCTCACCGAACCGCTCGGGCACACCTGGAGCTTCGGTTACGACACCTACGGCGATCCCGCCAGCGAAACCGACCCCCTCGGTCACACTCAGACGCTGGGCTATGACCAAGACTCGCGCCTGGTCTCGATCGTCTCCCCGCGCGGCAACCTCGAAGGGGCGACCGCCGCCGAATACGAAACGACGATCGAACGCGACCCGCAAGGGCGCCCGCTGCAGGTCACCGACCCGCTCGGCCACGCGACCGAATACACCTACGACGCAAACGGCAACCTGGCATCAGCTACCGACGCCAAGGGCCACACGACCAAATACACCTACGACGCCGACAACGAGCAAACCAAGGTCGAAAAGCCAAACGGCGCGATCCTCGAAACCGCCTATGACGGCGCCGGCAGCATCAGCTCGCAGACCGACGCCAACAAACACATGACCACCTACGTCCGCAACGTCCTCGAGCAGCCCGTCGAAGCGATCGACCCGCTCGGGCGAAAAACGCTGCGGGAATACGACGCCGCCGGCAACCTGACCAAAGTCACCGATCCGGCCGAACGGACGGCGAGCTACTCCTACGACGCCGCCAACCGGCTCACCGCCGTCGACTACTCCGAAGAAACGACCCCTGACGCGAGCTTCGAATACGACGCCGAAGGTAACCGCGTCGCGATCAGCGACGGCACGGGCGAATCCAGTTTCGGCTACGACCAGCTCGGGCGTCTGACCGAAAGCGAAAACGGCCACGGCGAAACGATCGAATACAGCTACAACCTCGGCGAAGAGCAGACCGGGATCGCCTACCCCAACGGCAAAGAAGTCTCCCGCGCCTACGACGAAGCCGGGCGCCTGGAAAGCCTCACCGACTGGCTCGGGGGCAAAACGAGCTTCGCCTACGACGCCGACTCCAACCTCGTCGGGATCACCTTCCCAGCCGAAAGCGGCAACTCAGACGAATACGACTACGACCGCGCCTCGCAGATCAGCGAAGCGAAGTTCAAAAAGGGAGCCGAAACCCTCGCCTCCCTCACCTACACGCGCGACGCGCTCGGCCAAGTCGAAGCAGAAGCGCGCCAGGGCTTGCCCGGTTCCGAAGAACTGAGTTACGGCTACGACGAAGCCAATCGCCTCGTCAAAGCCGGCGCCGAAAGCTTCGAATACGACCCAGCCGACAACCTCACCAAAGGCATCAGCTCCACCAACGCCTACGACGCCGCCAGTCAGCTCGAAACCGGCACCGGCCTCACCTACAGCTACGACAAACTCGGCGAGCGCACGAAAGCCACGCCGAGCAGCGGCCCGGCGACCAGCTACGGCTACGACCAGGCCGGCGACCTGACCTCGATCAGCCGCCCCGAAGAAGGCGAAGTCCCGGCGATCAACGAGACGATGGCCTACGACGCCTCCGGCCTGGTGGCCTCGAAGACGAGCGGCCTGACGACCCGGCATCTCGCCTGGGATGCCAGCGCCTCGCTTCCGCTGCTCCTGAGCGATGGCGAGCGCAGCTACCTCTACGGCCCCGGCGGCCTGCCGGTCGAGCAGGTCAACTCCGAAGAAGAACCCGCCTACCTCCACCACGACCAGCTCGGCAGCACGCGCCTCCTCACCGGCGCAGGGGGCGAAACCAGCGCCACCTTCAGCTACGCGCCCTACGGCGGGCTAGAAGGCGCTACCGGCACCGCCACCACTCCGCTCGGTTTCGCCGGCCAGTACACGGACGCCGGAACCGGACTGCAGTACCTGCGGGCGCGGTTCTATGACCCGGGCACGGGGCAATTCCTCAGTCGCGATCCCATTGAGGAGGTTACGCGCGAGCCATATTCGTACGCTCAGCAAAATCCCTTGAATCTCGTCGATCCGAAAGGACTGGCCGGGGAACTCATCGCCGGTGGATGCGTCGTCGGGGAGGCAGCCGAGCCACTCGGCGGGTGCGTGGCCGGAGCGGCGGCGGGCACGGCAGCGGAAGCCTTGAAATATGCGGGTGCCGGCATCTTGGGCTGGCTCGCAGCCGAAGCGAGTGACACCGAAAGCGCGGCCGATGACGAAGGCGAACCTTGCCTTGAACCGCCTGTTGATCCCTGGGAACGAGGGAAGGTCATTGGCGACCGTGCACAGACCCACACTGAAGCGGCACAGTTCCTGGAACAGATCGGCATAGCCAGCGGCTCAAACCCGGAGGACCCCTATGGAAACGGTCCGCGCTGGAAGCGGATAGCGGCAGCGATTGCGAGACTGATCAGCCAGCTTTCAAACCCCGGAGGATGATGAAGCTCAAGGCAAGAAGGCACAGTCGGAAACTTGATGCCGCGGTAAAGCGCGCCCGGAAACTCCATATTTCGGGGCACCCCGAGGAAACCTTTGAATTCCTTGAGAAGGCGGTTCAGCAATTCCCGGAGGACCCCGAGATCCGTTTGCTCTACGCCACCATCCTTTTGGTTTTCCGGCCAGAGGACGTTGCTGCTGAAGCTTCTAAGGCCGTCGATCTAGGTCCAAATGACCCGCTGATCCTGGTACGTGCAGGGCATCTTATGCTCGACAGAGGAGACCATGAAGGGGCGCGATCATGTGCAGCCCGTGCAAACGAACTTGCTCCGCCTGACTTCGTGCTGAAGTCGGGTTTAATAAGCCTGAACGGCCTCCTCGCTGCGCGCGATGGCGAAGATGACCTCGCTGAGGAAAGACTGCGTTTGGCAGTGAAAGAAGACCCGCTTTACTCCAATTTTGCGGTTCATCTTGCGAAGTTCCTGGCAAGTCGGGACCGTCAAGACGAAGCTGTAGCGGTGATAGATCAAGCTCTTCAGCGGGCGAAACAAAAAAGCGACCTTGAACGGTTGCGAGCCGATATCACCGAAGCTCGTTGACCGCGGAGTAAGGGACAGGGACTTATTGAAGGACCGGCTGTCCCTGCATGAGAACGATGCGGCTCAGGAATAAGAGGGAGAAGAAGAAACTTGCTGCGACCATCGCCCGAGGCCGCGAGCTAAGAAAGCTCGGGCGTGATCCGGACGGAGCCTCAGAGTTTTTGAAGCAGGCGGTGCAAAGGTTCCCAGAGAGCCCTGAACTCCGTTTGCTGCACGCGACGGTCCTTTGGGCCCTTAATCCTGAGGACGCAGCAGCAGAAGCTGCCAAGGCCGCAGAGCTTGATCCTGATGATCCTGCAACGTTGATGCGAGCAGGTAACCTGCTGCTTGGCCTTGGGAAACGCGAGGCTGCACAGTCCTGTGCTGCTCGGGCAACCGAACTAGCGCAGCCAGACTTCGTATTGAGGTCTGGCTTGATGCATCTCAACGGTCTTCTTGCGGCTTTCGCCGGGGAAGATGACCTAGCCGAGACATATCTTCGCTCTGCCCTTGCCGATGAACCTGCTAACGAGCAATGGGCAAGACACCTCGCAGTGTTCTTGGCAGAGAGAGATCGGTTGCAAGAAGGCGCAGAAGTACTCGACGAGGCCCTAAAGCACGTCGAGAAGAAGGATGAGATTGAGCGTATGCGGGCGCGGATGGCGGCGAAAGCAGCCGATTCATAGTCAGCCATTTCAGCCCGACCACTTTTCTTTCCCGATGCGCCAGTGATGCGCCAGTCAGCCACCTAGTTCACCGGCAACAACCGGATCTAACCGGACACGGCTCGGCAGCAGCAAGCCAAATCCCGCTTCCGCTCTGGAGACCTGCAGTTCTCTCCTCCCTGTAGTAACCCCAGAAGCGCCCCTCCTCCCCGGAGGGGCGTTTTCTGTTGTGCGAGCCCTAGCTAATTAAGCCGTTGGCGAGCTTGGACGAACGAGACCAACCCGACGCCGGCGGCAGGGTTTTACTCTCGTGCGCCAGTGCTACAGGACGGCTCGTTAACCAGAGCTGCCTGGGTGAAATTGGCCATCCGCCCACTGACCGACTTCGCTGATCAATGCAACCGTCGCCCCGCGATCGAGTGGCTCGGCGTCCAGAAGGTCGGCGTAGCGCAACGGAGCTGCATAGATCGACAGATCGTCGAGCCAATCGGCACCCGGGGGCAAATCGACGCCGGCCTCGCCAAGAAGCTCCAGCAGACGGCCGAGGTCGTGGATGCGGGCCTCTTCCAGTCGGGACCAGGCGCCAATTTGCGCACTACCTTGGCGTCTCCTTCTGCCTTGCGCGAGAGGACCTTCGCGAGATCCCGACCCTCAAGCCTCGACAAGAACCCGGCCCTCGCTCAGTGCCTCGTTCAGCATCGAACCATTGAAGTGGCCCCACTCTTCGACGTGTTTGGCACTGACGACGATTACATCGAGGGCTACTTCCAGCCCTCGCAACTCCCGTCGCAGGCGCGCCGTCTCCGCCCGCCGTCTCGACACCTCGCCGGGCTCGATGACGAGCAGATCAAGATCTGAATCTGGGCGAGCTTCGCCCCGAGCACGGGAGCCGAAGAGGATCACTTTGGCTCCGGGCGCGGCAGCGGCAAGCCGGCGGCCTGCCTCCTCAATGAGCGTCTCGTCAGGGACAGCCATAGATTGGATCGTAGCCCCACGGGCGGCGCCGTACGGCTACTGCGACATGCGAGGATGAGCGGCGCAGGAAGTGCCCCTACCATCGATCTTCATCGCTGCTGGAACGCGCCGAGGCTTACTGGTCCTTGCTGCGAGCACGGTGCTGTTCGGTGCCGCGATGCTCCCGGCGATCGCGACGATGGCCGACCACGGAGCGTCGGTGATCGACTTCGAGTCGGCGGGCAGTGTTGTGAGAAGCCAACAGATATTGGTCGAATGGGGCGGGGCCGGGAAGCGCGCGATGTGGTGGCAGCTGGCCCTGCACACTCCCTTTGCCGTCAGCTACGGCCTGCTGCTGGCCGGATGCTGTACGGCGGTCGCGCGACGAGCCAGGGTCGTTGGAAAGACCGGACTCGGAAGAGTTGCGCAGGCCTTCGCGTGGCTCGGTCCTGTTGCTGCGGCAGCCGACCTGCTGCAGAACTTCTCGCTGGCCGTCGTCCTCGCCGGCTCCACCTCGCAACCGTGGCCGCGCATCGCCGCGCTCGCCGTGCCGACCACCCTGGTCCTCGGCATCTCCGCCGGCACCTTCGCCGCGGTGGGCGCACTCGCCACGCGGCGTCCCGCCGGGCGCGACCCGCTGACGGCCCCGAACCCTTCCCTGCTGGAGCTGGTCGAAGCCGTTCGAGCCCTCGACTACGGGCGGCCGAGCGACCGTAGCGTCGAGGCGATGGTCCGCGAGCGTCGGGGCACCTGCTCGGCAAAGCACCTCTTCCTCGCCACCCGCCTGCGCGAGCTGTTTCCGGAGTGCGATCCGCAGATCGTCCATCGCGTCTACCGGGTCGACCGCGCCCAGGCGCGCGAGAGCCTCGGTGAGCGGGCCTCAGAGTTGATCCCCGCCGAGGGATTCGTGGACGTTCATCGGTATCTGACGATCGACCTGAACGGCAGGCGGACGACCATCGACGCAACGTTCCCCGGCCCCGCCTGGGACGGAAGCTCCGATCTCCCCTTGGCCTGCGGTCCGGGGGACGACTACCCGAGCACAGGCGACCCGGATACGGAGAAGGGCCGGCTCGAGGCTGAATTCTGCGATCCGGCACTTCGTGAGCCGTTCATCGCGGCGCTGTCCTCCTAGCGACAGCTCAGCCGCGCTTTTCTTCCTTCGCTTTGCGTTGGGCCGCGTCGGCGCGGCCGATCAGGGCCGCAAGGGTGTCGTCGGTCTCCATCGCCGCCACGCCGAAAGTGATGGAGACCGCGGGGTCGAGGGCCGCAAGGTCGACTTGCGCCTGCTCGATTCGAATTCGGGCCTCCGCGGGAACGACCCCGGAGACGGTGCAGACGAACTCGTCACCACCCCAGCGGACGATCGGATCGTATGGGCGGAGCCTGTCCTGGAGGCCTTTGTAGACCTGGCAGAGCAAGTTGTCCCCGGCTGCATGGCCCGAGCGGGTGTTGGTCTCCTTCAGTCCGTCGGCATCGACGAAGGCGAGGGTCAGCGCCACGCCCAGGCGTTTGGCGCGTGACATCTCATGCCGGAGCAGGATTTCCCCGATGCCCCGCCTGTAGGCCCCGGTCAGCTCGTCCAGCTGGGAGCGCTCCATCTCGCTGCGGAGGAACTCGCGATCGCCGGCGGCAGCTTCGCGGTCGCGCGCCGCCCGCTCGCGATCGGACGCCGCTTTGCTCCGGGCGCTCGCCGCGAGGCTGCGGGCGGAAGCGGCAGCCTCGAGGGCCAGCTTGGCGGGGGCGTCGGCCTCGCCGATCTCACGGGCCAGGGCCTCCGCCTCCCGGTCGGCGAGGTCGGCGACCTGGTCGCGCTCCTCGGCGATGAGGTCGCGGTCGCGGGCGTTCCTATCGCGCTGTTCAGCCTGGGCATCGCGTTCGGCCGAGATCATCGCCCGGACGCCGGCGGTTGCCGCTCGCGACATCGTCCCTTCGTCGCGCTCGGCGTGGGCCTTTTCATACTCGAGCAGCCTGCCGGCCCGTTCCGAGGCGCCGGCGGCATCGAGCAGACGGTCGGCTATGGCCTGTTCGCGATCCGAGACCTGCTGGTCGGCCTGCGCCGCCGCCTGGTCGCGATCGGAGAGGCTCTGGTCGGAATCGGAGCTGGTCTGATCGGCTTCCGAGAGCGTCTGATCGGCGTCAGAAGCAGTGTGCTCGCCACTGCTCCACAGCGAGCGCAAACCGCGAGGGAACAACGACATCGGTTACAGCTCCTAGATTGCCGGGTGCCAGCTGGGAATCCTTTGACCTGCCCGGGCCATCGAGGCTACCACCGCGGAAGTTCTCTCCCCTCGATCATCGCGGCTCGCACCGTCCGCTGATCCAGTCGGCCGCACGGTAGGGAGGCATCGCCAGGATCAGGCCGATGAGGACGCCCGTCGCTCCCGCGTAGAGGAAGAGCTCGGCGACGCCTTCGTTTTCGCCGACCACGTTCTGGCCGATCCCGAGGATCGAGAAGGTGAAGATCGCCAGGGCCAGCCCGCAGAGGAGCAGCGGCTTGCGCCGGTCGGGCAGGAACTCCAACCGCACCAGGCTGGCGACCATCGAGAGGAAGATCAGGAACTCGAGGCAGCCGAGGATCGTCCAGGCGGCGTCGACCCCGGGGATCGTGGCGAGGAAGGTCCCTTCGAACTGCTTGGCGATCGGCGGCGGGGCCCGCAGCCCGTCGAACAGCTTCTCCTTGCCGGCGTAGAAGAAGAGCACCCCCACCAGCAGGTAGATGCCTGCCAGCGCCAACCCGTAGGCGACGCCGTCCTCCCATCGCATCCGCGCCCCGGGTCGTGCCGTGACTTTGTCCTGTCCGCCTGCAGCCATCTTTAGCCTCCTCGTTCTTGGCGAAGGTCGTTTCCTCAAGATTACGTGCGCCAAAGGCCGGCAAATTGCGCCCGGGACTCGCCTGGAGCTGGGAGAGCGCCGGACTAGGCGCTGCCTACGCGCTCCCTGCCGCGGTGGTGGCGGTGAACGACCCGCGGCTGGGGGTGGCGGTGGCGGTCGGCGTGCTGCCGGCGGCGATCGTGGGTCTGCCGCCGCGACGACGCGGCCGGCTCGTCCTGATCCTGGTCGGCGCCCTCACCGGCCTGCCGATGGTGGTCGGGGGCGTCCTCGCCTCGGTCCCGGTGCTTGCCGTCTTGGCGATCTGGGGGCTGGCGGTCGGGGCGGCCGCACTCGCTGCCCGCTCGCTCGCCGGGCAAGTCGCAATGGTCCTCTCGCTGCCGATGATCGGGGTCGGGCTCAGCTACAGCGACGTCGGCACGGCGGCGGGGCTGGCGGCGCTGATGGTCCTCGGATCCCTCTACGCCTGCCTCGTCTCGATGCTCTGGCCGGAGCGGTCGGGCCCCCGCGAACGCCCGCCCCTGGCCACCGCGCCGACCATCGCCTACGGGCTCCGACTCGGAGCCGCGGGCGCAAGCGCGGCCGCGATCGGCTTCCTCCTCGACTTCGAGCACGTCGGCTGGGCCTGCGCAGCGGCGCTGCTGGTGATGCGCCCCGCCGCCGAAATGCAGCGGCTGCGCAGCAGCGGGCGGATCCTCGCCGTCGCGGTCGGTGCCCTGGCGGCCGTCGCCCTGGTCCGCCTGCAGCCCGCGGAGGCGTGGTACGGACTCGCCGTCCTCGTGACGATCGCAGCGGCGGCGGGAACGAGGGAAAGCCGCTGGTATGTGACGCCCGCCTTCACGACCTTCCTCGTCTTCGTCCTCCTGCTCTACTCGAACCCCGACCAGGCGGGATGGCGGCTCGGCGAGCGGCTCGACGAGACGATCCTCGGCGTTGCCCTCGCCTACCTCTTCGGCCTCGGCCTCCCGGCCCTGGCCGCGCGGCGAGCCCAGCGCAAGACGCTCACGGCTCGATGACGTTGAACCAGATGGTGAAGCTGTCGAGCAGGCCGACCAGCTCGGCCAGCGGCGCCACGTCGGGCTCGACCCTGATCGCGCCGCTCTTCGCCTCCGTGAGGAGGTCGGTCTCCCCCACCACCACCGCGTCGAGATCCTTTCGCTCCAGCGTCACCGTCGCGTCGGCGCTCTCGTCGCTGCGGCCGAGCGAGTGGTTGAGGGAGCCGTTGCGCAGCTCCAGCACCGCCTCCTCGCCGCTGTCGGTGAAGACGAGGTTGAGGGTGATCCGCCTGCCGGCGGCGTCGGGGCCGTTGAGCCGCATCGCCATGTAGTTGAAGAGGAGCTCGAGGCTCATCGCCCGCACAGTGTCCGGGGTGGCGGTGCCGGGAAACGGGACGTCGGGGATGCCGTGGCGAAGCTCCTGAGCGCCGGTCAGGTAGTGGCCGCGCCAGCTGCCCGACTCCGCCTGGTAGCCCATCTGCTCGAGCGTGTCGGCCTGCAGCTCGCGGGCCGCCCGGTTCTGCGGGTCGGCGAAGACGACGTGGTTGACCATCTCCGCCACCCAGCGGTATTCGCCCTTGTCGAATTCCCTGCGTGCCTCCTCCAGCACCTTCTCTGCCCCGCCCATCAGCTCGACGTAGCGCTTCGAGGCCTCCTCCGGCGGCAACGTGTGGAGGTTGGCGGGGTTGCCGTCGAACCAGCCGAGGTACTTGACGTAGGTCGCCTTGACGTTGTGGTTGACGGTGCCGTAGTAGCCGCGCAGGCTCCACTCGCGCGCCAGCTCCGGCGGGAACTCGATCATCTCGGAGATCTCGACCGGAGTGTAGCCGTGGTTGGCGAGGCGCAGGGTCTGGTCGTTGATGAAGCGGTAGGCGTCGCGACCGTTGCGCAGCATCCGCAGCACCTCCTCGGTCCCCCAGACCGGCCAGTGGTGCATCGCGTAGAGCACCTCGGCCTTATGCCCCCAGCGGTCGATCGTGTCGTTCAGGTACTGCGACCAGGCCTGCGGGTCGCGGGTCGGGGCGCCGCGCAGGGTGTAGGTGTTGTGCAGCGTGTGGCAGCAGTTCTCTGCCGCCGTCAGCGCGCCCAGCTCCTCGACGAACCAGTGCATCTCCGCCGGCGCCTCGGTGTCGGGGGCGAGCAGGAACTCGAAGGTGAGGCCGTCGATCTCCAGCTTCTGGCCGGTCTCGGTGATCTCCTCGGTCGGCGGGATCAGGGTCGGCTTCCCCGCCGAGACGGTGATCCCGAGGCCGACGCCGACGTGGCCCTTCGGCCCGGGCTGGACCAGCACCCCCGTGTGGTACATCGCCCGCCGGCTCATCGCGGTGCCCGCCATCACGTTCTCGGAGACCGCCGCCTCGAGGAAGCCGACTGGCGCGATCACCCGGACCTTGCCCGCCTTCACATCCTCTTCGTCGATCACGCCCTTGACGCCGCCATAGTGGTCGACGTGGCTGTGGGAGTGGATCATCGCCACCACCTCTTTGCGCGGGCGGTGTTCGAAGTAGAGGTCGAGGGCGGCGCGGGCGGTCTCCGGCGAGATCAGCGGGTCCATCAGGATCAGCCCGGTGTCGCCCTCGATGATCGTCAGGTTGGAGAGGTCCTGGCCGCGCACCTGGTAGAGCCGGTCGACGACCTTGAAGAGGCCGCCCTTCTTGATCAGCTGGGCGTTGCGCCAGAGGCTCGGGTTGACGGTGTCCGGCGCCGGCGAGCCCTCCGCGACGAAGTCGAGCGCGGCGCCGTTGTAGACCGGCATCCCGTCCTCGTTGGTGGCGATGCCGCCGTTGTTCAGAGGCGCGATGAAACCGCGGGCGGCGTCCTCGAAGTCCTTGGTGTAGTCGAAGGGCAGTTCGCCCAGGACCGCTTCGTTGATCTTCCGCGTGAACTCACTCGCGTCCTTGCGCTCGCACATGACCAGACATCTCTCACTTTCGTCGTTGGTCTCCTTATTCGCCCAGCATCCGCAGCAGCACGGCGGTGACGTGCTCCCTCTCCGCCGGCGGCATGATCGCGATCTGCAGGCCGAGGGCGTCCTCCTTTTCCTGGGTCGGCCTGGCGCGGAGCTCGGCGACGTGCCGATGCACTTCCTCCTCCACGCGCTGCTTGTCCTCGGCGCTCAGGTCCATGGCGGCAACCATGATGGCGACGCTTTAGCTTCCACGGATGCTCCCCGTCTTCGATGGCCACAACGACGCGCTGACGCGTGAGGACCACGCGGACCTGGTCGGCGGGCGCCAGGGCGGGCACCTGGACCTGCCGCGGATGCGGGAGGGCGGTATGCGGGGCGGCATCTTCGCCGTCTTCACCCCTTCGCCGGAGGACACCTCCGGCGCGCGCCGGTTCGGCGGCAAGGGCTACCGGGAGCCGCTGGCTAAGCCGCTCGAGCAGGGACCGGCGGCTGCCCACGCCACCGCCGCGGCGGGCCGACTGCTGCGCCTCGAGCGCGAGGGGCACGTCAGGGTGGCGCGGACGGTCACGGACCTCGACGCCGCCCATGACGACGCCTCCTCCCCGCCCGCCGCCGTCCTCCACCTCGAGGGCGCGGAGGCGATCGACCCGGAGCTGGAGGCGCTCGACCAGTGGTACGCCGCGGGCCTGCGGTCGCTGGGGCCGGTCTGGAGCCGGGCCAACGCCTTCGCCCACGGCGTCCCCTTCGCCTTTCCCTCCAGCCCCGACGTCGGGCCGGGACTGACCGACGCCGGCAAGGCCCTCGTCGCCCGCTGCGCCGAGCTCGGCGTCCTCGTCGACCTCAGCCACATGAACGAGGCCGGCTTCTGGGACGTGGCGCGCCTGCAGCCGGGGCCGCTGGTGGCGAGCCACTCCGGCGTCCACACCATCTGCCCGGCCTCGCGCAACCTCACCGACGCGCAGCTGGACGCGATCGGCGCGAGCGGCGGCCTCGTCGGCATCGTCTTCGCGACCGCCTTCCTGCGGCCGGACTTCGGCGACGACGCCGATACGCCGCCGGCGCTGATCGCCGAGCACGCGCGCTACGTAGCTGAGCGGATCGGGGTCCGGCATGTGGCCCTCGGGTCCGACTTCGACGGGGCGACGATCCCGGCGGAGCTGGGCGACGTCGCAGGCCTGTCGAAGCTGCTGGAGGCGCTCCGCGGCGCCGGCTTCGACGAGGACGAGCTGGCGGCGATCCGCTGGCACAACTGGCGCCGCGTCCTCGCTGCCTGGTGGCGCTGAGCGTCTCGTTCACCGGGTTATTGCTTTGGGAACAAGTCGGTTCTATGTTCTTCTCGACAGGCGCTGGAGCCAAGGCGCCGAAGAAGAGAAGGTCAACCGGCCCCTCGGGCCAGATGAAAGGAGCCTCGATGGAGGCAGGTGCAGAGAGAGACCGCGCACGACGGGTCGAGGAACGGCAGCCGACCGGCTGGACGGTATTCGCCGGGGCGGTGATGCTGATCGTCGGCTCGCTCGACGCGCTCTACGGTTTGGCCGCGATCCTCAACAACGAAGTGGTGATCGTCGGCGGCCAGGGCGTGATCATCGCCGACATCACGACCTGGGGATGGATCCACCTGATCCTCGGCTCGCTGGTCGCCGCCTCCGGGCTCGGCCTGTTCGCGGCCGCCACGGCGGCGCGCTGGGCGGCGGTCTTCTTCGTCTCGATCAACGCGGTCGCCCAGATCGTCTGGTTCCCGGCCGCCCCGCTCTGGGCTTTCCTGATGATCATCCTCGACGTCACGATCATCTACCAGCTGACCGCCCGCTGGGAGGAATAGAGCTAGGTCCCCTGGGCCTCCGCGGCGGCCGCATCGGGTGCCGCCCGCAGGTCTTCCGAGATCCGCACCGCTGCCGAGAGCAGCGGTGCGGCCAGGACCAGCCCCACCGTCCCGAACAGGCAACCGCCGGCGATCGTGACGACCAGGACCGCCAGGGGGTGGAGCTGCAGCGCCGCCCCGTAGGCGATCGGCTGGACCAACTGTTGGAGCACCCCGTTGGCCAGCAGCACCACGATCGCCAGCGCGACGGCGGCCTCCGGCCCCTGCGCCCCGAGGGCGATGAGGACCGCGAAGCCGCCCGCCGTCCAGGCGCCGATGTAGGGCACGTAGCCGCCGAGGAAGGTGACGACCGCGATCGTCCCGGCCAGCGGCACTCCGAGCACCAACGCTCCCAGTCCGACGATCGTGGCGCTCCAGGCGGCGACGATGGTGACGCCGAGGAAGTAACCGCGCATGCTTCCCGCCAGGCGACCGAGGGCCGAGTGCGCAACGGGCGCCGGCACGCCCAGGTGCCGCTCGACGAAGGCGCCGATCGAGGGCGAGTCCTTGAGCAGGAAGAAGAGGCTGAGCGCCGTGAAGGAGAGGAAGACCGCGAGCGAGGCCAGCCTCTCGACCCCGCCGAGGACGCCTTGGGTGAGGGCTCGGAAGCCTTCGCTGACGGAGCTGCCGGCGTGGGCTTGCGCGTCGGCGGCGCTCGCGCTGCTCACCCCGAGGTCCCGGGCCCAGGACTCGAGCTGGTGCGCCCCGTCCTGCAGCCTCGCCGAGAGGCTGTCCGCCTGGCTCGCGATCCCGGTCAGGATGAGCAGGCCGACGCCGAACCCGATCGCGACGATCCCGAGCAGGACGAGGGCGGCGCCGATCCCCCGCGGGAGACGGTGCCGCTGCAGCCGGTCGACCAACGGGCCCGTCACCGAGGCGATCACCGCCGCGGTGATCAACGGCATCACAATCGTCTGCGTGAGAGAAAGCAGCCAGACGACTCCGACCAGCGCGGCCGCGACGCCGACCAGCAGCCATGCGTAGATGCCGAGGTCCCGAACCCACTTCGGGGCGCTGAAGACTTCCATGAGCGGAGCTGACAGTGCCACCTACGTCGGACACGCGACCGTCCTGATCGAGGTCGAAGGCGTCCGCCTTCTCACCGACCCGTTCCTGCGCTCTCACCTGGGACCGCTGGTGCGCAAGGGGCCGGCGCCGAGCGCGGAGTCGACGCGGGACGTCGACGCGGTGCTGATCTCACACCTCCATCACGACCATGCCGACCTGGGCTCGCTGCGCAGGCTCGGGCGCGAGACGCCGATGCTGGTCCCGCCCGGGTCGCGGAGGTTCTTCGAGCGCCACGGGTTTCGCGCGGTCACCGAGCTGGCGCCGGATCGGTCGAGCCCTGTGGGCGGGCTCGAGGTGACCGCCACCGAGGCCGTCCACCACGGCGGCCGGCGCCTCTTCGCCAGGCACGTCGAAGCGATCGGCTTCCTGGTCCGCGGCCGGCGGCGGGTCTACTTCGCCGGCGACACCGACTTCTTCGAGGGGATGGGCGAGCTGGACCCCGAGCTCGACCTGGCGCTGCTGCCGGTCTGGGGCTGGGGGCCCGACATCGGGCCGGGGCACCTCGATCCCGCCGAGGCGGCCCGTGCGGCCGCCGCCCTCTCACCCCGTCTGGCGGTGCCGATCCACTGGGGCACGCTCTACCCCTTCGCCCTCGAGCACTTCAACGGCGATCCACTGCGGCGGCCCGGCGGCGAATTCGCGGCCGTGGTGCGCGAGCTGGCGCCTCAGGTCGCGACCCGGGTCCTCTCGCCGGGCGAGTCGGTCTCGCTCGCGTAGGCGGTCTGGCCCAGACCCGCCAGCCAGCCGCGGAAGATCCGGTGGACGCGCTCCGGCCCGACCACCTCCTCGACCGGCCACTCCAGCTCGGCCGGATGGAGCACGAAGGGGTAGCTCTGGGTGCCGCCCATGCCGCCGTGGGAGCCGACCAGCTCCTCGAAGGCGGCGACCTCACCGAACTCGGGCCAGTAGGTGCTGTTGAGCATCAGGTCGGCGCAGTGCGGGAAGGCGTCGGTCCGCCGCAGATGATCCGCCGCGTTTGGTCCGAAGGGCACCAGCGGGTCCTCCCCCACCACCCGCCCCGAGTCGAGGAAGTGGGTGCCGGCGGCGCCGATCGCCAGCGCTCCCTCCCGCTCCGAGCGCACGAGCAGGAAACCGATCCCGGGGTGCTCGCGCAGGGTCGGGACCAGCCGCGGGTAGAGCGCTTCGATGCGCTCGAGCGTCACCCGTCCGGGCTCACGCGGGAAGCTGATCAGGCCGAGGCAGCCCGAGGCCATCACCGAGAGCTCGGGCAGCTCGCCGCCGTGCGCCTGCTCCACCTCGCGGCGGGAATCCGCGTCGAGGGTGACGACACCGTCGTCACTTCGCTCGCGCGTCGCGGCGCGGACGGCACGGCCGGCGACGGTGTCGTCCCGCGCCACCTCGGTCAGCCCCGCGCTCAGGTAGGAGAGGCCGTCCTCGTCGCCCGCTTCGGCGGCGATCACGCTCCCGGCCTCGCAGGCCCCGCGCACCAGCTCCTCCAGGGTCTGCTCGTAGCGATCGCGGAACGTCTCCCCCTGCGATTGACCGTGGTCGGAGAGGACCACCAGTCGATACGGACGAGGGGCGTCGGCGCGGGCGGCGGCGATCCTGGCGATCTGGCGGTCGAGGTCGCGCAGCACCGCCAGCGCATCGTGCCGCTCGATGCCCGAGTGGTGGGCGACCTCGTCGTAGGCGAGGAAGGTCGTGTAGACGACGGGCCGCCCGGCGAGGAGGTCGCCGATCACGGTGGCCACCTGCAGGTCCCTCTGCACCACCGTCCCCCAGGCGCGGACCAGGGCGTAGGAGCGGCTGCGCTCGATCCGCGGGCGCACGTCGTCGCGGACCTGACTCCTCGCCGCCCGCCGCTCGCGGGCGATGTCGGCGAGCGCCAGCGCCAGCGTGCGAGCGGCGGCGTAGGGCCGCGCGAAGTAGGCGGCGTAGTCGCTGCCGATCGGTCGCCGCCGTCGCAGCGCCGTGCTCATCGTCAGCATCGAGTGCGGCGCGTCGCCGGAGAGGATGTTGGCGCGGCTGGCACCGTCGGCGTGGAGGAGCCCGTGCCCGTCCGAGTGCCGGCGCTCGATCTCTTCCGCGTCCCGTGGGTGGTTGGTGACGATCGCCGCCCCCCGCTCCTTCTCCCACCAGCGGAAGGCGGGCATGTCCTCGTTGGAGCCGTGCAGGAGCCCGGCCTGGCAGGCGCCGGTCTGGGAGGACCAGTCGGTCTCCCAGCGGCGCAAACGGTGCGAGCCGCCGCGCACCCAGGCGGCCAGGGTCGGGGCGCTGCCGTCCTGCAGCGCCCGCAGCAGCACGTCGTGGGCGAGCCCGTCGATCTCGAGGAAGAGGACGCCGGGGACCTCGCTCTCGACCACCCCCTGGCGGCGGCGCGCCTGGCGGCGGACGACGTTGCGGTACCAGGCATCGTCCTCGTCGATCGCCAGCAGGGAATAGACGGCGGCGGTCAGCGCCGCCACGGCGATCGTGATCACGATCCCGTCCAGCAGGCTGCTCACTTCGGCCCCGGGGAGAAGGTCGATCGCGACGGTCACCAGGAGGCCGTTGAGGACCAGCGCCCCCAGCCCCAGCGTCAGCACCGTCAGCGGCAGGGTGAGGCGGGCGAGCGCCGGCCAGACCAAGGCGTTGAGGAGGCCGACCATCGCCGCCGCGCCGAGGGCGGTCGCGGGGCCGTCGAGGACGAACCCGCTCAGCAACTCGGAGAGGAGGAGAAGGATGACGGCGTCGAGGAGGAGGACGAGAGCCCCGCGCCGGACCGCGGTCAGGCTCACCGCTGCTCTGTCTCCGCTTCGATCTCGCCCCCGGCGACGGCGTCGACCAGGCGCGCGTAGTCGCGTTCGTTCTGGTCCGCGTAGGCCTCGGCGAAGCGGGTGAACGCTTTGTCGAAAGCCTCGCCGCCGCCCAGGTAGGAGGCGATGGCGACGCGGTCGCCGGAGCGGGCGTGGGCCCGCGCCAGCGCTTCCCCGCAGAGGGACCCGTAGGCCGCGAGGTCCGTGGGCGACATCGACTCGATCGTCGCCGATCCCTTGCCGTCCCAGAGCTGGCGCACGTAGAAGCAGCGCTGCTGTCCGTCCACCCCCTCGACCTTGATCCAGCCGAGGAAGACGTCGCTCGCCGCCTGCATCAGGCGCTGGCCCTCGACGACGCGGCGCCCGTGGTTGCGGTAGCGGCTGGCGCCGACGTAGGGCTCGAGCACCGAGCGCCCCGCTTCCTTCGCCTGCAGGAAGAGCGGGTCGCCCGCGTCCTTGCCGAGCAGCAGCACGATCCAGGCGCGGGTGCCGACGCTTCCCACCCCCACCACTTTCATCGCCGCGTCGACGTAGCGGTAGGAGGCGGCCAGATGGCGCCGATCCTCGTTCAGCGACTCCATGTAGAGGGCCAGAACCGACTGCAGCTGCGCTTCCGCGTCGGCGGCGTCGGTCAGCTCGGCGAGCGGCGTGATCAGCGGCGGGTCGCTGACGATCCGCAGGCGGCCGTCGTCTTCACGGGTCAGCTTGCGCAGCGCCCGCATGCTGTCCTTGGACTGGGCCTTGGCGAGGCCGCGTTCGATCTGGCGGAACCGCTTGCTGTCGACCTCGGAGCGGAGGTCGGCGAGCCTGGACTCGACGTCGATCCGGGAGTACCAGACGTCGAGGTTCCGCATCGCCGCATATCCCCGCATCGAGTTCCGGTAGGTGGCCGCGGCGCCCTGCGTCGCCTTCTCGCGCTCCCGCTTGCCGAAGCCCAGCTGCCTGCCGGCGATGGCGACGCTGGCGACGAGCCGCTTCACGTCCCACTCGAACGGGCCCGGGCAGGTCTCGTCGAAGTCGTTGCAGTCGAAGACGAGGCGCCGGTCGGGGGCCGAGAAGACGCCGAAGTTCGAGAGGTGGGCGTCGCCGCAGAGCTGCGCGGCGAGCGCGGTCGTCGGCGTCTGCGCCAGGTCGGCGGCCATCACCGCCGCGCCGCCGCGGAAGAAGGCGAAGGGCGAGGCGAGCATGCGGCCGTAGCGGATCGGCACCAGCTCCGGGACGCGGCCCTCGTCCTGTCGGGCGAGGATCCGCAGCGGGTCGCGCTCAGCAGGCGCCCAATCCCCGTGGCTGGAGCGAGGGACGGCGCCGCGCGCGGACTTGCCCTGGGCCGCCCGGTCGGCGGGGCTCGGATCGGCGGTAGTTGCGATGGACGACATGTAAAGGAGTCTCCCGCCCCTCAGCCCGCAAAGCAAACTGCTTGCTTGAGAGCCGTCGAATGCAGGCATTTTGTCCAACCCTCAAAAATTGGGGATGCACAAGGAGTCTTAGTCTGGTAGGACTCTTTGTTTAACTGGAACGTGCTCGTTCCATATTTTTGCCGGGGGATGGGTTCCGCGGCATCGAATTACCAGTCAACTCTCGAAAGGGGAACTAATGAAAAGGCTGTTTCTAGCCGTGGCGGCGCTTGCCGTCCTGGCGCTTCCTGTTGCGTCGGCATCGGCCACGCCGTTCCATCCGAAAGGGGAATTCGCCAACTTCGGCGACTGCCCGCTGACCAACTCCAGCGTCAACTTCTGCATCTACGCGAACACGACGTCGGGGACCTTCACCACCGGTAAAAAAACCGTCCCGATCGTGAAACCCACGATCCTCCAGGGCGGGCTCGTGATCAACCAGGAAACGGGCGCAAGCAGCTTCGTCGCCGCCGCTGACGGCAACACGCTGTCCAAAACGCCGCAAGCGGTACCGGGCGGCCTGCTCGGAGTCACCGCTCCCACCTGGTGGCCGCTGATCCTCCAGAACCTGTTCAACGAAACGATCAACAACGGCTTCACCGGCGTCACCGCCACCGTTGAACTGGCAGCCCCTGCGAGTCAGATCCAGCTGAACCTGCTGGCGCTGTTCGCGGGTGAAGGAACGGCCCTGCAGTTGCCTGTAAAGATCAAGCTGGACAACCCGTTCCTCGGTAGCAGCTGCTACATCGGCTCCAACTCGAGCCCGATCGTGATCCCGCTCACCGCTGGGACCACCTCGCCGCCGCCGCCGAACAAACCGATCACCGGCAGCTCAGGCACGATCAGCTCCAACGAAGCAGGCACCAAGCTGACCTCGACGGCCAACCGTCTGGTCAACAACTCATACGCTGTCCCGGGCGCCAACGGCTGCGGAGGATTCCTCTTCTCCTGGGCCGTCGACCCGTTCGTCAACTCGATTGTCGGCATTCCGTCACCGGCCGGCACCAACACCGCCATCCTCGAAGGGACGACGGAAATCGGCAACAAGGAAGCTGTCAAAGCCAGCGAATAGCTGAAACGCTTCCCGCAGCATCGAAAGCGCCCGCCATCCGGCGGGCGCTTTCTTTTTGCCCTCAGGGCGCCCGCAATCGACCGCCGTCCTTGATCTGGACCGCGGTCCCGCCGAAGTCTTCGGCCGAGAGCCCGGCGACCTCGTCGGCCGCCGCTTCTTCGGGGTCCGGAACCGGTTGCCCCTCTTCGACCAACTGCAGCGAGGCCAGTCGGCCGGCGCGGAAGGAGCCGTCGCCGGCGACGGTGACGTGGAGGACCGCCGACTCGCCGAGCACCCCTTCGATCGTGAAGTTGTGGAAGCCCGAGAAGTTGCCGAGGCTGTAGGCGACGAGGCGGTCGCGGTAGATCTCCATCCCCCGCAGGACGTGCGGCCCGGAGCCGAGGACCAGGTCGGCGCCGGCGTCGATCACCCGGTGCGCGAATGCTTCGGGGTTGCCGCGGTCCTCGCCCAGGTATTCCTCCTCGCCACCGGTCACGTGCTGGGCGTCGCTTCCCTCGGCTCCCGCGTGGATGGCGACGACGACGATGGCGGCTTTGCGATCTGCCTTTCGCACCAGGTCTTCGGCCGCGTCGAGGTCCGTCAGCGAGGGGGTGTTCGAGTAGGGCGCGAAGCCGACGAAGGCGAGCCTCCGGCCGGCAGCGCTGACAACCGTGATCTCATCTGGCAGCCCCGTCTGCTCGATCCCGGCTTCGTGCAGCGCCCGAATCGTCTCCTCCTCCCCCGCTTCGCCGAAGTCGAAGGAGTGGTTGTTGGCGTTCGACATCAGCGTGAAGCCGGCGCCGGCCAGGTAGTCGGCGTACTCCGGCGGCGCCCTGAAGGCAAAGCATTCGCTCGATTCGGGCCCGCACTTCGGCGATTCGGAGACGTCGGTGAGGGTGCCCTCGAGGTTGCCGAAGACGATGTTCCCCTTCAGCTCGGCTTCGACCGGGACGAAGTAGGAGGCCGGGTCCGGCGGCAGCGTCGGCGTCACGCCCATCGCGGTGTCGCCGACCGCGGCGATGGTGATCGTGCCGGCTGAGGATGCTCTCCGATCGCGGGTCTCGCCATCGCCTTTCGCCGGCTTCTGCGAGGAGCGCTTCGCCTGCGCTTCCCCCGGCGGCGTGCGAGTGGTGCCGTCGAAGCACCCCGAGCCTGCGACGACCAGGCTCAGCGCGGCCGTCGATGCAGCCACGCCGACCGCGAACCTGCGTCGCTCTCCCCACACGCGGCGAACCTATAGATCGCACCGGATCTTTCTCGGTACTCGAAAGTCCTCAGCGGCAGAGCGGTCTGGCGGAAAACCGAAGCAGAGTCGGCGGAGCGCCCCATGGATCGGGACGCCGCCACAGGAGAACGTTCTCTCGTCCCCAACCGAAGCGAAAGGACGGAGAGATGAAGGGAATGCTTGCCGGGGCGCTCTCGCCAGTCGAGGCGACGCCGGATCAGTTCGAGACCTATAAACGCCAGTTCGTCGAGGAGGTCGAGCACCTCTGCGGCGGCGAAGAGGTGATCGCGGCGATGTTCCGCCAGGGAGGCGCCACCGGCCATCAGGCCGCGATGCGGGTCGGCTCCCAGTTCGGCATCCTCGGCGGCCTGCTGGCGAAGAAGGCGGGCAACGCCGCCCGGGAGAAGCGCGCCGGCGGCCTGCCCCAGGCGATGATGCTCGCGGTCACGCCGCGGAAGCTGTTCGCCTTCGACACCAGCTACAGGATCAGCGCCCGCCGCAAGACCCGGGACGGCGGCACGCCGACCGAGGTCGCCTGCTGGGATCGCGATGCCCTCACCTGCAGCGTCTCCCGCTCGGGGACGATGTCGACGCTGAAGATCGAGCCGTCGGAAGGCCCCACCGCAACCGTGGTCGGCGGCTCGAGCGCCGACGACCCCTGGTCGCGTGAGGTGATGGAGATGCTGGCCGAGGGGCCGGTCGCAACCTGATTCCGGCCCGGGGTGCGGGGCCGTCCGTCTGCAGGCGCGCCTCGCGCCCCGGCCTGAGAGGCGGGCGCGAGAGACCCGATTCCCCAAGCGGATCCACACATATAGAGCGCGTCTCTCCTCCCCTTGGTGATTTCCCCCAGAAGCGCCGGCTATTGCCTGCTTCCTTCACCGGAAAGACTGGCGCAGGCTAATCGATTGCGCCGATTGATTCAATCCCCAAAATTGATTAGGTCAGCGCAGGTTGTGCGCTGGAAACCGTCTCCAGCACCCGATCCGCGACTGACTCTCCCGACAGGCCGACCTCGGCACGCAGCAGCGCCGGCTTGCCGTGGGTGACGTAGCGATCGGGGAGACCGATCCGCAGCACCCGCGCCCGCTCGCCCGCGTTCTCGGCGAAGGCGTCCTCGAGGTGCTCGAGCACGGCCGAGCCGAAGCCGCCTGACAGGACGTTCTCCTCGATCGTGACCACCAGCTCATGCTCGCGCGCCAGCCGCTCGACCAGCTCGCCGTCGATCGGCTTGGCGAAGCGAGCGTCGGCGACGGTCACCTTGAGGCCGTGCTTGGCGAGGATCTCCGCCGCCTCCTTGGCGACGGTGACGCCGTAGCCGTAGCCGAGCAGGGCCACGCGCTCGCCCTCGGCCAGGACCTCGCCCTTGCCGATCGGGATCGACTTCGGCTTCGCCGGAAGCTTCACCCCCTCGGCTGCCCCGCGCGGGTAGCGCAGCGCCGCCGGACCGTCGTGGGCGATCGCCGTGTGCAGCATGTGGACCAGCATCGCCTCGTCGCGCGGCGCCATCACCACCACGTTCGGGATCGGGCGAAAGTAGGAGACGTCGAAGGCGCCGTGGTGGGTGGGGCCGTCGTCGCCGACGAGGCCGGCGCGGTCCATCGCGAAGGTGACGTCGAGCTCCTGCAGGCAGACGTCGTGGACGATCTGGTCGAAGGCGCGCTGGAGGAAGGTCGAGTAGATCGCGCAGACCGGCTTCGCCCCCTGCAATGCCAGGCCGCTGGCCAGCAGGACCGCGTTCTGCTCGGCGATGCCGACGTCGTAGTACTGCTCGGGCAGCTCGTCGCAGAGCTGCTGCAGGCCGGTCCCCCCCGCCATCGCCGCGGTGATCCCGATCACCCGCTCGTCGGCCCTGGCCTCGGCGACCATCGCCCCGGCGAAGACCTTCGTGTACTGGGGCGGCGAGCTCGCCGCGGGCGGCTTCTCCAGCAGCTCGATCCCCTCCGGCGAGTCGGTTTCGGTCACCGGCACCGGCTTGGCCTCCCTGACCTCGTCGGCGGGGCGGCCTTCGACGATCGACTTCGGCTTCGCCGCGTGCCACTCCTCCATCGACTCCAGCCCGCCCTCCTCGGCCGGCGTGAAGCCCTTGCCCTTGACGGTGTGGATGTGGACGATGACCGGGCGGTCGGCCGCGAAGGCCTCCTGCAGTGCCGCCCGCAGGGCGTGCACGTCGTGGCCGTCGATCACGCCCATGTAGGCGAGGTCGAGCTCCTCGAAGAAGAGGCCCGGCGCCCAGTAGGCCTTGATCGCCGACTTGATCTCCGGGCCGAGCCGCTCGATCCGCTTGCCGAGCCCGAGCGGGAGCTTGGTCAGCCGGTCCTCGACCCCCTCGCGGGCGTGCCAGAGGCGTGGGTTGAGGCGGATGCGGTTGAAGTAGCGGGAGAGCGCGCCGACGTTGGGCGAGATCGACATCCCGTTGTCGTTGAGGACGATCACGACCGGCGTCTGCAGGCCGCCCGCCGCGTGCAGGGCCTCGTAGGCGACGCCGCCGGTGAGGGCGCCGTCGCCGATCACCGCGGCGACCTTGCCGTCGGGGCCGATCCCCTTGCGCATCGCCTCCTTCAGCCCGACCGCGTAGCCGATCGAGGTCGAGGCGTGACCGGCGCCCATGATGTCGTGCTCGGACTCGGGGATCGAGCAGAAGGGGGCGAGACCGTCGTACTGGCGGATCGTCGGCAGCCGGTCGCGGCGGCCGGTGAGGATCTTGTGCGGGTAGGCCTGGTGGCCGACGTCCCAGAGCACCTTGTCGCGGGGCGAGTCGAGCAGGCTGTGGAGGGCGACGGCGAGCTCGCAGGTGCCGAGGTTGGCGCCGAAGTGGCCGCCGATCTCGCCGATCGTGTCGATGATGTAGGTGCGCATCTCCTGCGCCACCTGCTGCAGCTGCTCGTCGTCGAGGCCGTGGAGGTCCTCCGGGCCGTCGATTTCCGGGAGCAGAGGCTCCTTGATCTGGTCTTTCTCGTCTTCGTGGCCCTGGGTGGGGGGCTGTTCGCTCATTCGTTCCTCGTGAAGATGTAGTCGGCGACGCGCCTCAGGTCATCGGTTTTACCGCCGGCCTCGGCCAGCGCCGCGGTCGCCTTTGCGTGGGACTGGGCGGCCAGCTCGCGCGCCCGCTCCAACCCGAAAAGGCTGACGTAGGTGAGTTTTCCGTGTCTCTCGTCGCTTCCATGGGGCTTGCCGAGCCGCTCGTCGGACTCGGTCACGTCGAGAATGTCATCGACGATCTGGAACAGCACGCCCAGCTCGTCGGCAAAACGCCGGTAGGGCATTCTGGCACTTTCCGGCAGTCCCTCGAGCTCGAGGACGACACCGACGCCGGCGGCGATCAGGCGGCCGGTCTTCAGCGCGTGCAGGGCGCGCAGGCCCTCGGCGTCGGCGGTGGCTTCGACCACGTCGACGTACTGGCCGCCGACCATGCCGTCGACGCCGGTCGCGGCGGCCAGCTCGCGCAGCGCCGCCAGCACCCGCGCCGGGTCGCCTGGCTGCTCGCAGAAGAGCCGCATCGCCTCGGCGAAGAGGCCGTCGCCGGCGAGGATCGCCACGTCCTCGCCGAACTTGACGTGGGAGGTCGGCAAGCCGCGCCGCAGCTCGTCGTCGTCCATCGCCGGCAGGTCGTCGTGGATCAGCGAGTAGGTATGGATCAGCTCGATCGCGCAGGCGACCGGAAGGAAGCGCTCGGGCTCGGCGCCGAGGGCGCGGGCGGTGGCGAGGGCGAGGACCGGCCGCACCCGCTTGCCGCCGGCGAGCAGCGAGTAGCGCATCGCCTCCTCGAGGCCGGCAGTGGGCGCGGTGGCGGAGAAGTCGAGCTCTTCGAGCGCGCCATCTACGAGTGCGCGCAGATCCTCGGGGTAACTCACTCGGCAGCGGCCTGCTGGCGCGCCTCGCGGTTGGCCTCCTCGACCGCCTCGGCGGCGAGGTCGGCCGCCTCGGAGGCGAGCTGGGCGGCGCGCTCGTCGCCGACCTCCTCGCTCTCCAGTGCGGCGGTGATCTGGCGCAGGCGCTCGCTGATCTCCCGCAGCCTCACGTTCACGCCGCCGCCCCCCGCTCGCGCAGGATTGCGCCGAGGATGCCGTTGACGAAGCCCGGCGCCTCGGCCCCGCAGTACTCCTTCGCCAGCTCGACCGCCTCGTTGATCGCGACCTCGGCGGGCGTGTCCGTGAATTCGATCTCGTAGAGGGCCGCGCGCATCACGTTCATGTCCAGCGGCGCAATTCGGTCGACGGTCCAGCCCTTCGCATGGGCGGCGATGATGTCATCGAGCTCTTCGCGATGCTCGTCGACCCCCTCGGCCAGCTCGCGCGTCAGCGGCCGCGCCTCACCCAGCAGCTCGGCCAGCGGGCGCCCGGTGACGTCCCGCTGGTAGTTGACGAAGACGGCGTCGCGCCGCTGGTCGGACCTGCGCATACGGGCATTCTGTCAGCGCCGGGCCACGCGACCGATTTTCGACACAGCGGGGTGCGGCAAAACTCCGATGCGCCTGCTCAGGCGCGAGAGATGTACTCGCCGCTGCGGGTGTCGACCCGGATCGCGTCGCCCTCCTCGACGAAGAGCGGCACCTGGACGACCACGCCGGACTCCAGCGTCGCCGGCTTGCTGCCGCCGCCGGAGGCGGTGTCTCCTTTGAGGCCGGGGTCGGTCTGGGTGACCTTCATCTCGATCGCGCTCGGCACCTGCACGTCGCTCGGCCGCTCGTCGACGAAGAGCACGTCCACCTCGTCGTTCGGCAGCACCCACCTCATCGAGTCCCCGAGCGACTCCATCGGGATTTCGGTCTGTTCATAGCTCTGCGAGTCCATGAAGACCGCCGCCTCGCCCGAGTCGTAGAGGTACTGCATCTTCTTCGATTCGGTCCGTACCGGGCGGAACTTCTCCCCCGCCCTGAAGGTTTTGTCGATCACCGAGCCGTCCTCGATCCGCCGCAGCTTCGTCCGCACGAACGCCCCGCCCTTGCCCGGCTTGACGTGCTGGAACTCGATGATCTTCCAGATCTTCCCGTCGATCTCGATATGCGTGCCGTTCTTGAATTGGTTGGTGCTGATCGTCATCGGCGGCGAATCCTAGACAGTGACTTCAGCCGGAGGCGGTAAGGCGTTGGATGGCTTCCTCGGGGTCGGGGAAGACCTCGCCGCGGTGGAAGGCGCCGTCGTGGAGGTCCCAGATCCAGGCGACGGGGACGTCGCGGATGCCGAGGGCGCGGCTGCGGGCGTAGACCCTTCCCCGCACCAGGAGGGAGCCGGCGCGGCGCTCTACCACCTTCGGGGTGATCAGCAGCTCGTCCCAGACGCGCTCGACGTCGTTTAGGTACTCCTGCAGGCCGGCGGGCCCGACGTAGGGTGCGCTGCGGCCGGTCTGTTCCGCGGTCCCCGCCGGGAAGAACCCCATCTCCTCATCGCAGAGCTCGACGATCTCCTCCACGTTGCGCCGGTTGAAGGCGGCATAGAGGCGTTCGACCAGTTCCCACTCCTCCTCCGGGGCCGGCTCCGCGTCAGCGGAAGCGGGGGCGATGACGACGATCGCGGCGTCGTCGTCGAGGACGCCGCCGGTGAACTCGTGCAGCGCCGCCTCGATCCGCTGCGCCGCCCGTGCCGGGCTGGTGACCGGGGTCCTCAGCTCGGCCCGCAGGCGCTCCTCACCGAAGCGGCCCTCCTCGCCGGGCGCCTCGGTGACGCCGTCGGTGACGAAGACCAGCTGCTGCCCCGGCTCGACGGCGATCATGTCGACCTTCCAGGTGTCCTCGGCAAAGGCACCGAGGACCGGCGCCGGCCCGCTGACCTCGACCACCGAGCCGTCGTCGACCAGCAGCGGCGGCAGGTGTCCAGCCAGAGCGAGCTGCACGGGCTTGCGCGCATCGTCGGAGACGGTAATCGCGGCGACGCTGCAGAGGGCGGTTCCGCTGCGGGCGAGCAGCTCCCGGTTCAGGGTCCTCAGGGCGACGACCGGATCGCCGGTCAGGGCCGCCGCGGTCCGCAGGGTGTAACGGGCGTGGGCGGTGACCGCCGCCGCGTGGGCGCCGCGGCCGGTGACGTCGCCGATCACCACCATCCAACCGGCGGCGATGCGGAAGGCGTCGTAGAAGTCGCCGCCGATCTCGTTCTCGGCCCCGGCGGGCCGGTAGGTCGCCGCCACCGACCAGCCCGGGATGTGCGGCAGCGGCGGCGGCAGCAGGCCGCGCTGCAGGGTCTCGGCGATCTCCGCCCGTTCGCGCTCGCTGCGCGCCAGGTCGGAGAAGAGGCCCGCGTTGTCGAGGTTGAGGGCGATGCGGCCGGCGAGGATGTTGATGAAGTCGACGTCGGAGTCGCGAAAGCGGCGCCCGGAAGGCCCGACGCTGATCGTCAACATCCCGGTCGGGCGCCCCCGGGCCCGCAGCTCGACGGCGACGGTGTAGCGGACGCCGAGGGACCGCAGGAACTCGAAGTCCTCCTCGTCGCTGGCGAAGACGCGCAGGTCCTCGTCGCGGGAAAGCTCGAACAGGCGCGGCTCCTGGCGCTCGCGACTGGCGGCGTCGGCGATCTCCTCCTGCATCCGCGGGCCGCGGGCCTGCAAGCCCGCTTCCGTCGCGGCCGCCTGGGGCCCGTCGGCCCGCACCACGACGCGCCGCACCCCGTCCGCCTCGATCACGTCGATCGCGCAGAGGTCGCCGAGCCCGGGGATGAGGATCTCGGCGATCGCTTCGAGGGTCTCGTCGAGCGTGGCGCCCTCGTCGGCCACGCGCGAGATCTCGTCGAGCATCCGGAAGCGCCGGTTGACCTTCCGCACCTTCGCCGTCGAGACGGCCGCCACCACCGCGACCACCACCAGGGCGCAGGCGACGACGACGTCGGAATAAAGCGGCATCAGCTCGGAGTCGGACCGCGGTCCCCGTCGCCGCCGGTGCTGGTGGTCAGGTTCGAGGCGGCACCGCCGCTGAGGGCGCGCCGGGTCAACGACGGGAAGAGGATGCGGGTGATCGCGGCGAGGGCGTAGGGACGCGGGACGTAGCGCTCGGGCTTGCCGCCGGGACCGCACTCGTAGATCGCCTCGGCGACCGTCGCGGGCTCGGAGACGATCCAGCGGGTGAGGGCTTTTTCGCGCAGCTCGGTGGCGGGGAAGCCCTCGGTGCGGACGAAGCCGGGCATGACCAGGCCGACGTGGACACCCGCCGGCTTCTCCTCCGCGTAGAGGGAGTCGGACCAGCCGATCAGGGCGAACTTGCTGGCGCTGTAGGCGCCGGTCCGGGCGCGGGAGACGCGACCGGCGGTGCTGGCCAGGTTGACGATCGCGCTCGGCGCCGAGGCTCGCAGCAGCGGCAGCAGCTCCTCGGTGAGGCGCACGACCGCGTCGAAGTTGAGCTCCATGTGGCGCTGGACGTTGGCGTGGCCGCCCTCGGCGAAGCTCCCGCGCCAGGCCGCCCCGGCGTTGTTGACGAGCAGGTGCAGCTCGCCGCCGTGCTCGGCTTCGAGGTGCTGACGGACGCGCTGCGGCGCCTCGTCGGCGGTGAGGTCGACGGCGACGTAGGTGGCGCGGCAGGGCAGCGACTCGGCCAGCTCGCGAAGCAGCTCCTCGCGTCGGGCCACCAGCACCAGCTCGGCTCCCGGCTCGCGCGCAAGCCGGACCGCGGTCGCCTCGCCGATCCCGGTCGAGGCGCCGGTCACCACCGCCACTCTGCCCTCTCCCGACATTGCGCCCACGCTAACCGATCCACCGAGGTTGCAAGGATTTCTCTCGTGCAAATTTCGTCCGAACCGCGTCACCCGCGATTGAGCGGCATCCGCCGCGAAGGCGAGCGGGTGACGCCGCTGGAGCTCTTCTTCGACCTCGTCTTCGTCCTGGCGATCACCCAGTGCACGGCGCTGATGTCGCACGACCAGACCTGGTCGGGCCTGGCGCAGGGGCTGCTGGTCCTCGGCGTGCTCTGGTGGGCCTGGGTCGGCTACGCCTGGCTGACCAGCGTCATCGACCCCGAGGCCCTGGTGATCCGCGGCGTCATCTTCGTCGCGATGGCGGCGCTGCTGATCGTCGGGATCTGCGTGCAGGAGGCGTTCGGCAACCTCGGCCTCACCTTCGCCGTCGCGATCGGCGTCTTCCGCACCGCCCACATCGCCCTCTTCATGCTCGCCGGCGCCGACGACGAGGACCTGAGGCGCTCGGTGATCGGCCTCGCGGTCAGCACCGCGGTCGCCGTCGGCATCCTGGCGATCGCCTCCTTCTTCGACGGCCTCGCCCAGGGCGCACTCTGGGCGCTGGCGATCTTCCTCGACATGGCCGGCCCCTACTTCTTCGGGTCGGAGGGTTGGAAGCTCGTCCCCGGCCACTTCGCCGAGCGCCACGGGCTGATCGTCATCATCGCCCTCGGCGAGAGCATCGTCGCGATCGGCGTCGGCGCCTCCGGCGAGCTCGACCTCGGGATCGGCACCGCCGCCGTGCTCGGGGTCTTCCTCGCCGCCGCCCTCTGGTGGACCTACTTCGACGTCGTCGCCCTGGTCTCGGCGCGGCGGCTGGGCGAAGCCGAGCCGGGACGAGTCCAGAACGAGCTGGCCCGCGACTCCTACTCCTACGTCCACCTGCTGATGGTCGCCGGCATCGTCCTCGTCGCCTACGGGATGAAGGTGACGATCGGCCACCACGCCGAGCACCTGCCCGAAGTCCCCGCCTTCGCCCTGCTCGGCGGCCTCTCCCTCTACCTGCTGGGGCTGGTCAGCTTCCGCTACCGCCACGTCCAGACGATCAACCGCCGCCGGCTCGGGCTGGCGATCGTCCTCCTCTTCCTCGTCCCGGTGGCAACCTCTGTGCCCGCATTGGTCACCCTGGCGCTGGCCGTATTGCTGATCTGGGCGATGATTGCCTACGAGCACCGCGGGTACGGACCTGGGCGGCAGGAGCTTCGGCGGGAAGCAAATACCGCTTGAATCGGTCCAATTCGCGAACCGGCGCGTGCCTGCCGACGAACATCCGTCCATATAGGCATACTGCGCCAACCTTTTGACTACTCCACCCCTTCTAGACAAGCTTTTGCGCACCGGCGCGCCCTCCGGTTATGAGGCCCCGGCGGCCGAGGTGTGGCGCGATGCCGCCTCGTTCGCGGAGATCAGCGTCGACGGAATCGGCTCGACGATCGCCCGCGTCGGCGAGGCCTCGCCGCTCGTGGCAGTGGTCGGCCACATCGACGAGATCGGCCTTCTCGTCACCCACATCGACGAGAAGGGATTCCTCTGGTTCGCGCCGATCGGCGGCTGGGACCCGCAGATCCTCGTCGGCCAGCGGGTCGAGATCCGCAGCAAGAACAACCTCGTCCCCGGCGTCGTCGGGCGCAAGCCGATCCACCTGCTCGAGCCCGACCAGCGGAAAAAGGTCGTCGAGCTGAAGGGCATGCACATCGACATCGGCGCCGCCGACCGCGAGGAGGCCGAGGGACGGGTCCGGGTCGGCGACCCGGTCGTGATCGCCGCCGAGCCGATGCCGGTCGCCGGCGAGCGGCTCGTCTCCCGCTCGATGGACAACCGCCTCGGCGCCTACGTGGCGCTGGAGAGCCTGCGCCGCTGCGCCGAGGGAGACGGGCCGGGCGGGTCGATGGCCGCCGTCGCCGCCGTGCAGGAGGAGATCGGCCTCTTCGGCGCCCGTACCGCTTCCTTCCAGCTCCGCCCCGACATCGCGATCGCCGTCGACGTCACCCACGCCACCGACGCGCCGGGAGTCGACGAGAAGGAGATCGGCAGTCACCCGTTCGGCTCCGGCCCGGCGATCGGCCGCGGCTCCACCCTCTCGCCCAAGGTCTTCGAGCTGCTGGTCGAGACCGCCGAGGCGGAGGGCATCGAGTACTCGGTCAGCGCCAGCGGTCGCGGCACCAGCACCGACGCCGACGTCCTGCAGATCTCCCGCGCCGGGATCCCGACCGGCGTCGTCTCGATCCCGCTGCGCTACATGCACTCGCCGGTTGAGATGGTCGACCTGCGAGACGTCGAGGCAACTGTGCAACTGCTGGCGGCCTTCGGGGCCCGCCTCAGCGGCGACGTCGACCTCAGCCGCTAGCTGAAAACCGGTTCCCAGTCGTCGACGAAGATGCGGTCGCGACCGCCCGCCTTCGCCGCGTACAGCGAGGCGTCAGCACGCGACAGCATGTCCTCGGTATCGACCGGCCCGGCCTCGGCGACGGCCACGCCGATGCTGAGCGAGACCGCCACCCCGACCGGTCGCCGCTCGCGGACCGCGACCCGCAGGCGCTCGGCGATTTCGACAGCGTCCTCGTGCCCCGCCCCCGGCAGCATCACCAGGATCTCCTCGCCGCCGACGCGGTAGATCGAGTCGCCGGCGCGGAGCGCCGCCCGCATCGTGTAGGCAACGTCCTGCAGGACCGCGTCGCCGGCGGCGTGGCCGAACTGGTCGTTGACCCGCTTGAAGTGGTCGAGGTCGCAGAGCAGGAAGGCGTGTGAGAGGCCCTCGGCGGGATTGCACGGCTGCCCGTCGAGCTCGGAGAGGCGCTGCTCGAGCGCGTTGCGGTTGAAGAGTCCGGTCAGGGGATCGAGGGTCGAGCGGCGCCGGTGGGCGCGGTCGGACTCGACCAGGGCGCCGGAGAGGATCACCGTGCTGACGATCAGCGCGGCGATCGCGATCAGCTCCTGGCGCTGCCCCCAGGCCGCATGCGGGTCGGGCAGCACCGCCGCTCCGAGGAACATCGCCAGGACGTAGGCCGTGCCGAGGATCATCCCCCGCGGCTCGAAGCGGAAACCGAGCGTCACCGCCGGCAAGCCGAACCAGACCAGGACCGGGCTGGTGACACCGCCGGTGACGAGGACCGAAGCTGCGATCAGTGCCGGCAGCGCCGCCCAGGCCCCGGCGACCCAGAGAGCCGGGCGCGAGCTGCTGCGCATGAAGCGGTCGGCGACCCAGAAGCCGGCGAGGCCGGCGACGAGCAGCGGCGCCCACCAGTAGCCGACGGAATTGCCGCCGCCCACGGCCAGCGCCACAGCGAGAATCGCGAAGCAGGCAAGGCGGTAGCGACGGACCCGATCCTCCATGTCGAGCAGGCGCTCACGCCGCGCTTCCTCATGGATCGATACGAGGGTCTCGCCCTTTGCAGCCATGCTCCGGGCATCGGCCGCGGAAATGCTCAACTTAAATTTGAGCGGACTTGGCCCGCGCTACTCCACGATTTGCAGCTCTTTCGGCAGGGAACTGAGATTGCGGAGGCCGTCCTCGCTGACGACGACCAGGTCCTCGATCCGCACCCCCAGCTTGCCGGGCAGGTAGATCCCCGGCTCCACCGTGACCACTTCGCCGGGGGCGAGGACATCGTCGGAGCGCAGCGAGAGGCGGGGTGCCTCGTGCACCTCGAGCCCGACGCCGTGACCGAGCCCGTGGCCGAAGCGGTCGCCGTGGCCGGCGGCGTCGATCACCTCGCGCGCAACCTTGTCGACGTCTTCGCCCTTGACCCCGGCTTCGATCGCGTCGAGCGATGCCTGCTGCGCCTCGCGCACGACTTCGTAGACCCCGATCGCCTCTTCTCCAGGGTCGCCGGTGGCAAAGGTGCGGGTCCCGTCCGAGCAGTAGCCGTCGAGCTGGGCGCCCATGTCGAAGACGACCAGCTCGCCGCGGCCGATCTCGCGCTCGCCGGGCTCGGCGTGCGGCAGCGCCCCGTTGGGACCGGCGGCGACTATCGCTGGAAAGGAAGGGTCGCCGCCGAGCTCACGGATCCGCGCTTCGGCCGCGCGGGCGACCTCGCGCTCGGTCCGCCCGGCAAGCCTCTGCTCGACGCTCCAGCGCCAGACATCGTCGGCCAGTTTCGAGGCCTCATCGATGATCGCCAGCTCGCCCGCGTCCTTGACCCGGCGCAGCTCCTCGACCCGGCCGCCGGCGGCGACCATCTCGGCCCCCTCGGGCAGTTTGGCGGTCAGTTTCTCCAGCAGCCGCACCGACATGTGGTCGTCCTCGAAGCCGACCCGGCCCTGCAGGCGCTCGGCGATCCCGGCCAGCCAGTCGTTGGTGACCGTGATCGTCTCCCAGCCCTCGACCTCGGTTGCGGCGCGCTCGGTGTAGCGGAAGTCGGTGAGGAAAAGGCGCTCGCCAGGCCCGCAGACGCAGGCGCCGTTGGTGCCGGTGAAGCCGGTCAGGTAGCGGACGTTGGTGAGGTCGGTGACCAGCATCCGATCGAGCTCGCGCTCGGCCAACTGGCGCTCGAGCCGGTCGCCGCGGCCGCGCATCAGGAGCCGGCCCCGAGCTCGCGGCCGAGCAGCTCCAGCGCCTCGCGGTAGCCGTCGGGCCCCTTGCCGGAAACCTTGGCGAGGACGAGTCCGTCGAAGACCGAGAGCCGGCGCCAGTCGTCCCGCGCCTCGACATCGGAGAGGTGCACCTCGACCGCCGGCAGGCCGGTCAGCTCAAGCGCGTCGGCGATCGCGCGGCTGTAGTGGGTCCAAGCGCCGGCGTTGACGATCACCGCGTCGGCGAGGTCTGCCGAGCGGTGCAGGTATTCACAGAACTCGCCCTCGGCGTTGGTCTGGAAGAAGATCGGTTCGAGCTGCAGCTCGTGCGCCCAGTCGGAGATTCGCTGCTCCAGCCGGCTCAGCGAAAGGCCGCCGTAGATCTCCGGGTCGCGGCGCTCGAGCACGTCGAAATTGACCCCGTGCAGGACGGCGACGCGGTTGCTGACGGTCGGCATCAGTAGAGCTCCTCCACGGCTGCCCTGACCTTAGCCGGGTCGACCAGCTGACCCGTCCGGGGCTCGCCCGGCTCGGAGAGGAGGACGAAGCCGACCCCGGCCGCGGTTCGCTTCTTGTCGCGCTGCAGCGCGGCGAGGATGTCCTCGATCGCGATTTCGGGGTCGAGCCGGACCGGCAGGCCGAAGCGATTGAGGATCTGTTCGCACTCGTCGCGCAGCTGCAGCGCTTCGGACAGGCGCAGAGCGGCCAGCAGGCCGATCGAGATCGCCTCGCCGTGGCGGTAGCGGCTGTAATTGCTCGCCGCCTCGATCGCGTGACCGACGGTGTGGCCGAGGTTGAGCACGTTGCGCAGGCCGCCGTCGCGCTCGTCGGCGGCGACGATCGCGCACTTGTAGCGGGCGCAGGCGAAGACGACGTCGGCGAGGTCGTCGGGGTCGAGCTGGTCGATCGAGCGCACCCGCTCCCAGAGCGGGCCGCCGGCGAGCAGCCCCGTCTTCAGCGCCTCGACGAAGCCGGCCGCCAGCTCCTGCGGCGGCAGCGTCCCCAGCGTCGCGGTGTCGGCGAGGACCCCGGCCGGCAGTTGGTAGGCGCCGGCGTAGTTCTTGCCCTCGGGAAGGTCGACGCCGGTCTTGCCGCCATAGGCCGAGTCGACCTGGGCGACCAGGGTCGTCGGCACGTGGACGACCGGCACCCCGCGTTGGTAGAGGTGAGCGCAGAAGCCGGCGAGATCACCGACGACGCCGCCGCCGAGGGCGACGACGTGGTCTTCGCGGCTCATCCCCTGCTGGGCGAGGGCGCGCAGGACCTCCTCGGCCCAGCCCATCGTCTTCGCCCCCTCCCCCGGTTCGACCTCGACCGCCCCCATCACGGGGCCGACGCGCTCGGCGAAGAGCGGGGCGACGTCACGGTCGGTGACGCAGAAACGGCGGCCCTGCAGCGGCCACCAGCCGGTTTCGAGGATCTCGGGCCCGACCATGATCGGGTAGTCGCCCGACTGGCTCGACGCCCACAGCAGCTTCGTCCCCCCCGGCATCTCCGCCAGCGCCTCGATCGCCGGCAACGCCCGACCGACGACGCCTTCGTCAACCGTCGGCACCACCGCGTCGGCCAGCTCCTCGTAGAGCGGCTGCCGCTCGACCAGCAGGCGGGCGACGTCGGCTTCGCTCGTCGCCAGAGGCCGCCCGGTCCCCTCGATCCGCCGCCAGGCCTCCGCCGCGTCGATCTCCAGCAGCACCACGACGTGGCGGTCGAGCGCCTTGCGAACGCGCTCGGAGAGGACGCTGCCGCCGCCGAGGGCGATCGCGCCGCCGTCGGCCCCCTCCAGCAAAGCTCCGACGATCTCGGCCTCGCGGGCGCGGAACGCCTCCTCGCCGTCCTCCTCGAACGCCTGGCGGATCGGCTTGCCGAGCTCGCGTTCCATCAGCTCGTCGATCTCGATCGTCTCCAGCCCCGCCCCGCGCGCGGCGGCGAGGGCGGTCGACTTCCCCGCCCCCATGAAGCCGATGAAGACGATCGCCGGCTTCACCGGCTCAGCCCTTGAAGTCGATGCGCTGCTTGTAGGCGTCGAGCGCGGCGAGGACGTCGTCGATGTGGTCGCCGCCGAACTTCTCGCGGTAGGCGCGGGCGAGGGTCAGCGCCACCATCGCCTCGGCGACGACGGCGGCCGCCGGGACCACGGTCGAGTCGGTGCGCTCGCGCAGCGCCTGCGCCGGCTGCTTGGTCGCGGTATCGACCGAGCGCAGCGGCTTGGTCAGGGTCGAGATCGGCTTGATCGCCGCCCGCACCGAGAGCGGCATCCCGTTGGTCATCCCGCCCTCGAGGCCGCCGGCGTGGTTGGTCTCGCGGTAGTAGCCGCGCGCCTCGGACCAGTAGATCTCGTCGTGGGCCTCCGAGCCAGGCCGGCCGGCGACGTCCCAGGCTTCGCCGATCGCCACCCCCTTGATCGACTGGATCGAGGCGACGGCACCGGCCAGGCGGCCGTCGAGGCGGTCTTCCCAGGAGATGTGCGAGCCGATCCCGGGGACGAGGCCGAAGACGAGCACCTCGAGGCTGCCGCCGAGGCTCTCGTTCGCCTTGCGCAGGCGGTTGATCTCCTCGACCATCGCCTTGCTCGCCTCCGGGTCGAGGCAGCGGACCGGGTCCTCGTCGACGTCGGCGAAGTCATCCGGCTTCAGGTCCGCTCGCTCGGCGGCTTTGACCGAGGCGATCTGCAGCACGTGGCTGTGGACCTCGACCCCGAGCCTGGCGAGGAAGGCCCGGGCGATCGTGCCGGCGGCGACGCGGGCCGCGGTCTCGCGGGCGCTGGCCCGCTCGAGGATGTTGCGGATGTCGCTGTGGCCGTATTTTTGGGCGCCGACGAGGTCGGCGTGGCCGGGTCGCGGCAGGTGCACCTCGTCGGGCTCGAAGTCCTCGACCGGCCAGGGGTTCATCCGCTCCTCCCAGTTCTTGTAGTCGCGGTTGGCGACAAGGAGCGCGATCGGACCGCCGAGCGTGCGACCGTGGCGGACCCCGGAGCGGACCTCGACGGTGTCGGTCTCGATCTTCATCCGCCCGCCGCGGCCGTGGCCGAGCTGCCGCCGCGCCATGTCGCGGTCGAGCGCCTCGCGGTCGAGCTCGAGGCCCGCCGGGATGCCCTCGACGATCGCCACGAGCCCGGGCCCGTGCGACTCCCCCGCGGTGGTGAAACGGAACGTCGTCATCAGGGCAAGGCTATCGGCGCGCTGCGGCGCGACGCATCACCGCTAGGTCCGGCTCGCATCCCGTCCAGATTTCGAGCGAGCGGGCGCCCTGCTGGACGAGGATCTCGAGGCCGTCGACGGTTTCCGCGTGCGCCTTCTCGGCGGCCTCCAGCAGCGGGCTGCGGCGCTCGCCGTAGACCATGTCGACGACCGTCTGCCCGGCGGCGAACAGGTCCGGCTCCAGCGGCAGGTGCTCGAAGGGGTCCTCCCCCTTCAACCCGGCGGCGCTGGTGTTGACGACGATCTCGTAGTGGTCCTGCCGGGGGTCGGTCACCGCCGCCCCGCCCAGCTCGGCGCAGAGCGCCGCCGCTTTCTCGGGAGTGCGGTTCCAGACCTCGACCTCAGCGCCTTCCCAGCGCAAGGCCCAGATCGCCGCCCGCGCCGCCCCGCCCGCACCCAGGACCAGCACCCGCTTTCCCCGTGGCGTGATCGGCAGCGCCGCCAGCAGGCCGTCGGCGTCGGTGTTGTGGGCCTCGATCTTGCCCTCGCCGAAGACGAGCGTGTTGGCGGCGCCGATCTGCCGCGAGGCTTCGCTCGCCTCGTCGGCCAGCGCCAGCGCCGCCTCCTTGTGCGGGACGGTGACGTTGGCGCCCGCGAAGTCTTCCCATCCCATTTCCTGCACCTTCACCTCGAAGTCCTCGGGCGCGACGTCGATCGCCTCGTACTCCCACTCCCACAGCTCCAGCGCCCCCAGCGCCGCGTTCTGCATCGCCGGCGAGCGCGAGTGCGAAACCGGGTGGCCGATCACCGCCAGGCGTGGCATCGCCTATTCCCCGCAGGTGTCCGGCGAGTTGCCGCCGGCCGCTTCGCGCGCCGAGTTGTACTTGTCGACCGCGGCTTCGAATTCGGCTTCGGTCTTGGCGAAGGTGAGCTTGCCGCAGGCGCCGGGCGTGGTCACGTAGAAGAGGTAGTCGGTCTTCGCCGGGTGCGCCGCCGCCTCGATCGCTTCCAGGCCGGGGCTGTCGATCGGCCCCGGCGGCAGGCCGGCGTTGGTGCGGCTGTTGTAAGGCGAGTCGATCGCCAGTTCCGATTCGGTCAGCGGCTTCGTGTAGTTGCCGGTGGCGAAGCGGATCGTTGCGTCGATCCCCAGCGGCATCCCTTCGTGCAGGCGGTTGTAGATGACCGAGGCGACGTCCTTGTACTGACTCGAGACCCCGGCCTCGCGCTCGACCATCGAGGCGATGATCAGCACGTCGAAGGTGGTGAGGTTTTTCGACCTGGCGTACTTCATGTCCACGCCCTTGATCCGGCGCTTGAAGTCCTGCAGCTGCAGCTGGACGAGGTCGGCGACCGGCGCGCTCGGCTTCAGTTCGAAGGTGTCGGGGAAGAGGAAGCCCTCGAGGTCCTTCGCGCCCTTGCCTCCATAGTCCGCCGGGTTCAGGTACTTCGACTCGACCGTCGCCTTCGTGTAGCTGCCGGGGACGCCGTCTTCTTCGACCAACTGCGCCGCCTGCGAGCGGCTGTAGCCCTCGGGGATCGTGACCGTGACCGTGCGCTTGACCGGCGGCTGGGAGAGCGCGTCGATTGCGGCGCCATAGCTCATGCCGTGGGCGAGGGTGAAGTGGCCGGAATAGATTTCCGAGCGCTTGCCCGCCAGCGTCACCCGCACCTGGAACAGGGTCGAGTTGTCGATCACGCCCTTGTCGCTGAGCAGGTCGCCGACTTCGCTGACGCTGGAGCCCTTCGGGATCGTCACTTGGACGCGGCCGCTGCCCTCCCCGTGGAAGGGCTGGAAGAGCGCGAAGAGGAACCAGAGGACGAAGGCGGCGGCGATCACCGCGAAGAGGCGGAACGGGTGGCGGGCGATCGCGCCGAGGAAGCCCGGGCGGCGACTGCCGCCGCCGTCGCCCGTGCGGCGGCCGTTGCGAGCGGCGGCGGCCATCTCCGGGTCGCCCTCGTCGTGGAAGTCGGGCTCGGTGATGACCGGGGGTGCCGCGACGGGCTCAGGCGTGGCCTCCGGCTCCTCGTCCCAGAACTCTTGGTCCTGAGTGCGCGGGGGTGGTGGAGGCGGAGGCTCTGCGGGAGGCGGCGCGGGTGCGGCTTCCGGAGCCGGCGTCTCCGGCATTTCCTCATGCTTCTGCGGCGGCGAGGGCGGAGGCGGCGCTGCCTTCTGCTCGGCCGCGGCCTGCTTCTCGGCCTTCTGCCGCCGCTTCTCCTCCCGTTCGAGACGCCGCTGCTCGCGCTCACGGGCCGCGGGGTCGTCGGGGTCGGCGAAGGGGTCGTCTTTGAGCCAGTCGTCGCTCATGACCTGCTCTCCAGGTAGGACTCGAGCAGGTGCGCGGCGGCGAGCGAGTCGCGCGCGGCACTGGCGCCGCCACGGCGGCTGGCGTCGGCCATGCGGCTGGTCAGGCGCTCGTCGTAGGTCTCGACCGGGACCGAGAGCATCGCTTCCAGTTCGTGGCAGAAGCTGCGGGCGAGCCCGGCCTGGCTGCCCTCCTCCCCGCTCAGGTGAATCGGCAGCCCGACGACGACCCGCTCGACCCCGTGCTCGTCGACCAGCTCGACGACGGCGCGGGCCTCCGGCGGTTCGATCACCGGCAGCGGCGTCGCCAGCGTCCCGCTCGGGTCCGAGAGGGCGCAGCCGATGCGGACGGTGCCGTGATCGAGGGCGAGCACCCGCATCTGCCTCTAGCCGAGCTCCCGCTCGACGACGGCCCGCGCCGCGGCCAGCGCCTCGTCGAGCCTGGAGGGATCCTTTCCCCCGGCCTGGGCCATGTCGTCGCGGCCGCCGCCGCCGCCGCCGACGATCGGCGCGATCTCGCGGATGATCGACCCGGCCGAGAGCCCGCGCTCGACGGCGTCCTTTGAGACCAGCGCCACCAGCCCCGCTTTGCCGCCGAAGGCGCTGCCGAGAACCACTGCCGAGGGTTGGCCGAGCTTCGACTGCACCCGGTTGGCGAGGTCGAGCAGCTGCTTCGGGTTCGCCTGCAGGCTCTCCTCGACCACCGCCAGCGCCAGCGCCAACCGGCCGCCGCCCGGGAGGTCCTCCGCCTTCGCCGCCAGCTCGTCGGCTTCGACCCCCAGCTGCTCGCGCTGGGCCTTCTCGGCGCTCGCGCCGGCCTGCTTCAGCTGCTCGGCCGCCCGCCGCGCCGCCGCCAGCGGGTCCTGCGGGTTGCCGAGCAACTCGCCGGTCTCGTGCAGTTGCGCCTCGCGCTCGCGGAAGAAATCAATCGCGGCGGGACCCGTGATCGCCTCGACCCGGCGCACGTTGGCGGCGCTGGAGCCCTCGGAGGCGATCTTGAAGATGCCGACCTCGGCGGTGTTGGCGACATGGGTGCCGCCGCAGAGCTCGCGGGAGACGGAGTCCACTTCGACCACCCGTACCCACTCGCCGTATTTCTCGCCGAAGAGGGCCATCGCGCCGAGCTTTTCGGCCTCGTCGCGATTCATGTTCAGCCAGCGCACCGGCCGGCTCGCCTTGATCCACTCGTTGACCCGGTCCTCGACGTCGCGCAGCTCCTCCGGCGAAAGCGCCTGGCCGTGGGTGAAGTCGAAGCGGAGCTTGTCGGGACGGACGGCGGAGCCTGCCTGGCGGACGTGGGTGCCGAGCCGCTCGCGCAGCGCCGCGTGCAGGAGGTGCGTCGCGGTGTGGTTGCGCATCGTCGCGTGGCGCTTCTCGTGGTCGACTTCGGCCTCGACCGCGACGCCTGGCTCGATCGCCGCCCCGCTCGGCTCGACCTCCAGCGCCTGGTCCTCGCCCACCCGGTAGACGTCGACCACCCGCGCCTCGTCCTCGCCCCAGCGCAGGACGCCGGAGTCGGCCACCTGCCCGCCGCCCTCGGCGTAGAACGGGCTCTCCTCGAGCTTCACCAGCGCCTTTCCGTCGACCGGCTCGACCGCGGCGAGGCCGGTGGTCGCGCGCAGCGTTTCGTAGCCGACGAAGCGGGTCGGCGGCGCCGCTTCGGCGAAGGCCATGACCCGCTCGTGCGTGTCCTCGGAACCATGGGCGGTGGCGCTCGCCATCCGCGCCCGCGTCCGCTGTTCCTCCATCAGCTCCTCGAAGCCCTGGTCGTCGACCGAGAGCCCCTCTTCGGCCAGCAGCTCCTTGGTCAGGTCGTAGGGGAAGCCGTAGGTGTCGTGCAGTTTGAAGGCGGCGGCGGCCTCGATCCAGGAGGTCTCGGCCTGCTTGGCCTCGGCGATCAGCCGCTCCAGCAGCTCGGTCCCGCGCTCCAGGGTGCGGCCGAAGCTCTCCTCCTCGTCGCCGACCCAGCGGCGGATGTTCTCGCCCTCGGCGACCAGCTCCGGGTAGTCGTCGCCCATCAGCTCGATCGTGCGCTCGGCGAAGCGGCCCAGCCAGGGCGCCTCGAGGCCCAGCGTGCGCCCCTGCTGGATCGCCCGCCGCATGATCCGGCGCAGGATGTAGCCGCGGTCCTCGTTGGAGGGGACGACGCCGTCGGCGATCAGGAAAGCGGCGCCGCGGCTGTGGTCGGCGACGATCCGCATCGCCCGGGTCACCGCCCCGCCCTCGTCGTAACGGCGGCCGGAGAGCTCCTCGGCGAGGTCGACCAGCGGCCGCACGTGGTCGGTCTCGAAGACCGAGGGGACGTCCTGGAGGACCGCCGCCATCCGGTCGAGGCCCATGCCGGTGTCGATGTTCTTAGTCGGCAGCTCGGTCAGGCTGCCGTCTTCGGCAAGGTTGTAGCTCATGAAGACGTGGTTCCAGAACTCGAGGAAGCGGTCGGTGTCGTCGCCGGGTCGCCCGCCCTCGGCGCCGAACTCGGGGCCGCGGTCGAGGTAGAGCTCCGAGCAGGGGCCGCAGGGGCCGGTCGGGCCCGCCTGCCAGAAGTTGTCCTCGCGCCCGAGGCGGACGATCCGCTCCTCGGGGACGCCGGTGGCGCGCCAGATCTCGATCGCCTCCTCGTCAGGGCCGAGCCCGAGCTCCTCGTCGCCGCCGAAGACGGTGACCCAGATCCGCTCTGGGTCCATCCCGAAGCCCGCGGTCGAGAGCTCCCAGCCCCAGGGGATCGACTCGGCCTTGAAGTAGTCGCCGAAGCTCCAGTTGCCGAGCATCTCGAAGAAGGTCATGTGGCGGGCGGTGTTGCCGACCTCCTCGATGTCGGTGGTGCGGAAGCATTTCTGCACGTCGGTGAGGCGCGACGCCGGCGGCTCTTCGCGGCCGAGGAAGTAGGGCTTGAACGGCTGCATCCCCGCCGTGGTGAGCAGAACCGAGGGGTCATGCACCGAGGGGACCAGCGAGGCGGAGGGGACGATCTTGTGCCCGCGCTCAGCGAAAAACGACAGGTAGGTGTCCCGGATCTCCTTCGCCCTCATGTTAGGAAGCCTAAATATTCGTCCGGTTCGAGGCGGCGCGCACGAAACAACCTCCTTACATGCGGGCGGCGGTCGCGTTCTAGAAGGACTCGACCAAGCGACTTGTGGAAGGAGAGGCGAGATGAAGCTCCGATCGAAGCTCGTAGCCGGCCTCGCAGTGCTGGCCCTGGGAGCAGTGCCGACGGTGGCGGGGGCCACGGGTCCGGAATACGCGCCCGAAAAGCCGCCCAAGACCAAAGAACCGAAGGGGCACGCCTACGGTTACTACTGCAAGGGCGAGAGCAAGAAACACGTCAAAGGAACGCCCGGTACCCCGTTCAGCGCCTGCGTCAAAGCGGCCTCCCGCGCCGACCACAACGAACAGCTGACCGCGCGGGAAGCCTGCAAAGCGCTGGGCAAGAAGCACGTCAAAGGGCAGAAAGGCACCCCGTTCAGCGTCTGCGTGAACGGCGTCGCCCAGATGCGCAAGGACAAAAAGCAGGAAGAAGCGGCTACGACGCAGTCGTAGCGAGCACCTAGACGGCGATGGTGCCGTGGCCGACGATCCGCTCGCCGGCCATCAGCACCGCCGTCTGGCCCGGGGCGACGCCGGCGAAGGCCTCGCCCAGGTCCACTTCGAGGGAAGGGTGCCGTCCTCTCCCCGCTGCCGAGACGGTGGCGGGGAGGGCGCGGGACCGGTAGCGCAGCTTGACCGCGTCGACCTCGCTGCCGTCGCGGTGGAGGACGGCGTCGCGGACACGGACGCGGCGCTGCTCCAGCTCGGCGCGGGTTCCGACCGTGACCGTGTTGGCGGCTGCGTCGGTGGCGAGCACGTAGAGCGCCTCCGGCGCCGAGACGCCGATGCCGCGGCGCTGGCCGACGGTGAAGTCGTGGTGGCCACGATGGCGGCCGAGGGTGCGGCCGGCCGAGTCGAGGATCGCGCCGTCGCGCTCGCGCAGGCCGCCGTGGCGGCGCAGGAAGCCGCGCTTGCCCTGGCCGGCGAGGAAGCAGAGGTCCTGGCTCTCGGCCTTGCGGGCGACGGCGAGGCCGTGGCGGGCGGCGATCTCGCGGACCTCGGGCTTGGTCAGCTCGGTGAGCGGGAAGCCGAGGCGGCCGAGCAGCTCGGTGGGCAGCGCGGCGAGCATGTAGCTCTGATCCTTGGCCTGGTCGGCCGCGGTGGCGAGCAGCGGGCCGTCGGCGTCCTCGACGATGCGGGCGTAGTGGCCGGTGAGGAGGCGCTCGGCGCCCACCCGCTCGGCCAGGTCGATCATCGCCGCGAGCCGGACCTCGCCGTTGCAGAGGATGCAGGGGTTGGGCGTGCGCCCTTCGGCGTAGCCGCCGACGAAGCGGTCGACGACGCGGCGGCGGAAGTCCTCCTCGAGGTCGAGCGTGAAGTGCGGAATGCCGAGCTGGTGCGCAAGCGCGCGGGCGCCGAGCACGGCCTCGGGCGAGCAACAGGCCTTTGCGCCGTCGGTCTCCGGGTCGGCCCAGAGCTTGACCGTGACGGCGACGACCTCGGCCCCTTCCTCGCGGGCGAGCAGAGCGGCGACAGCGCTGTCGACGCCGCCGGACATGGCGACAGCCACGCGGTTCGAACCGTCCGCCAGATGGAGGGACGAAGAGGCGACGCCTTGGAGGGCTCGGTGGAGGGCATCGGTGGCCAGCTGCGCCGCGTGCCTCTTCGCAGGCGTGAGCCCCCCGATCGCCTCATCGACGGTGTCTATATCGATCAGAGCAGCCTCGAGAACCGGGGAGCCGTCGACCATCTCGGCCACGGCCGCGGTCGCTGCGCGGGTGGCCCCGCAACCCTCGGCGTCGAAGCTGACCGAGCCGATACGGCCGTCCTCGACGAGAAAGGAGATCCGCGAGAGATCCCCACAGGCGGCCCCACCCGCAGCGCCCGTGAAGGCACCGTCGACCGCAGGGCCACGCCGGCTCTCGTCACGCAGATAGCTATCGAAAAGCTCCCGCTCCATGAGCTCAAGGGTAAAGCGCCAGCCGCAGATCCTCAGCTATCTCCTCTGGTTCCTCCTGTAGCTGCTGCCAAGTGATGCGCATGGTCCGCCAGCCTTCGGCGACGAGGATGCGGTCGCGCTGCCGGTCGGACTCAAACCGCTTCCGCGTTCCGTGAATGCTGCGGCTGTCGAGCTCGACCGCGAAGCACTGCTCTTCCCAGAGCGCATCGATCTCAAAGAAGCGCCCGCGGACAGCGAGGTCCGCGTTCATCCGCGGTCGCGGCAACCCGTGCGCATCGACCAGCGCCAAGAACGCCTCCTCGAAGTCATTCCGAGTGATCCCGACAGGCCGTTCCGACCCCAGCAGCACCCTCAAGTTCCGCGCCCCTCGCCGCCCCGGATACCGCTCCAGCAACACCGGCAGCGACACCCGATCCGTCATCTCCCGCGCTTCCGCCTCGTGAAACGCCCGTTCCAGCTCCCGCATCTCCGCCGTTGCGGCCAGGTCGAAGATGGTCCGAAACGGCGACGTCACCGGGATCCCGTCCCTTACCAGCCACTCGTCGTCTCGCACCTCCGATTCATGACTGACGATCGCTTGCCTACGCACGACCCGCCCGGGAGGACAAGTGAGGTCGATCCGTTCCGGCGCCGGAGGCAGTAAGCGCCAAAGGCGAGCAGCGGATCGGTGGCTGAGCAGGGCTCCCTCCCCACCCGCGAGCACAGCAGCCATCCATCGCCCCTTGCGAGTGATCCGGCGAGAGCCGAAGATGTAAACCCCGCGGAAGACCTCATGGAGATGCCCGCGGCCGATACGCCCGTCAACAGACCTCCCCGTCATCCCGATACGGAGCAATTGCCGCCGAGCCACCACCCCGTGCTGCCGCCGCGCAAGCTCGGCGACCGCCTGGTCTCTCTTGCGAGCCGATGATTTGCCACCTCCGAGGTGGTCAATTGACGGCTCGATTTTCATGCCGCTGATGCTGAAGCGGGACGACGCACGCGTGGCGCGCAGTTCGTGCCAACTTCGTCAACCGGGGCACAAAAAAGAGGCTCCAACCCGCCGTTGCCGCCTCTAGCTTTGATCCCTTCATATGAAGGTGGGTGCCTGCTCCGAATCCCAAGAGACCCAGAGACTTTTCAGCTCCCGTGCCGTTTGTGTTGGGTCAAACGGTGAGACGGCTCTCGTACGGGTTCGAGCCTGGTGCAAAGTTACCACCGCAGGACCGCGGTCAAACCCTCTAATCGTCCAGGTTGGAGAGGTGCCACTCGGCTTCGCTCCAGCGCTCGGGTGGGACGCGTAGGGAGATGTCGCCGCGGCCGAAGCGGTCGATCGGCCAGTCGGAGGTCAGCGCCGCCTCGAAGCCGGCCTCGATCAGCGACTGGTGCCAGGCGCGCGCCGTGCGCACGTCGCCGAAGTCCCGCACCACCTCCCAGCCGTCGTAGAAGGGGTCGTCGACGTAGATCGGCGTCTGCCCGGGACCTGGGCCCGGCCGCCACCTGCGGGGGATCCAGTCCCGCAGGCCCATTTCAATGTCCCGGCAGTTTGGGTTTGTGGATCGCGACGCCGAGCTCGCGCAGCTGCAGCTGGTCGACGGGGGCGGGGGCGCCGGTCAGCAGGTCGAAGCCGGAGGCGGTCTTGGGGAAGGCGATCACGTCGCGGATCGTCTCCGCCCCGGAGAGGCGCTGGACGATGCGGTCGACGCCGTAGGCGATGCCGCCGTGGGGAGGCGCCCCGTAGCGGAGCGCCTCGAGCAGGAAGCCGAAGCGCGCCTCGGCGGTCTCCTTGTCGATGCCGAGGGCGGCGAAGACCTGCTCCTGCACCTCGGCGCTGTGGATACGGATCGAGCCGCCGCCGAGCTCCTGCCCGTTCCAGACGACGTCGTAGGCCTGCGCCCGCGCCGCGCCCGGGTTGTCAGGGTCGAACTCGCCGGTGGGCGCCGTGAACGGGTGGTGCATTGCGTCCCAGCGCTTCTCCTCCTCGTTCCAGTCCAGCAGCGGCCAGTCGACGACCCAGACCAGGCGATGCTCGTCCTCGTCGATCAGGCCGAACTTCTCGGCCAGGTCGAGCCGCATCTGCCCCAGCACCGCGTCGGTGACCGCTCGCTTGTCGGCGACCAGCAGCAGCAGGTCGCCCTCCTCGGCGGCCAGCCGCCGGTTGAGGTCGGACAGCTCGTCCTCGCTGAGGAACTTGGCGGTCGGCGAGCGCCAGCCGTCGCCCTCGCGGAAGGCCCAGACCAGCCCTTTCGCCCCCAGCTCCTGGGCGCGGGAGATGAGGCCGTCGAGCTCGGAGCGCGGCAACTGGCGGCGGCCGGCGTTGATGCCGCGGATCGCGCCGCCGCCCTCGAGCACCGAGCGGAAGACCTTGAACTCGGTCTCGCGCAGGGCGTCGCCGAGGTCGACCAGCTCCAACCCGAAGCGCAGGTCGGGCCGGTCGGTCCCGAACCGCCCCATCGCCTCGTCGTAACACATGCGCTGCATCGGCAGCTCGATCTGCGGGCCGCCGACGCGCTCGAAGACATGGGCCAGCAGCCGTTCGTTGACCGCGATCACGTCCTCGCCGTCGACGAAGGACATCTCGACGTCGAGCTGGGTGAACTCGGCCTGGCGGTCGGCGCGGGTCGCCTCGTCGCGGAAGCAGCGCGCCACCTGGTAATAGCGCTCGAAGCCGGACATCATCAGCAGCTGCTTGAACAGCTGCGGCGACTGCGGCAGCGCGTAGAAGGAGCCCTGCTGCTGGCGGCTGGGGACGAGGAAGTCGCGCGCGCCCTCCGGCGTCGAACGGGTCAGGACCGGCGTCTCGACGTCGAGGAAGCCCTCGCCGTCGAGGAACTCCCGCATCGCCGCGACGACCCGGTGGCGCAGCGCCAGCGCCTGCTGCATCTGCTCGCGGCGCAGGTCGAGGTAGCGGTAGCGCAGGCGCGTGTCCTCGCCGACCTCGCCGCTGAAGCCCTCGACCTGGAAGGGCGGCGTCTCGGCGTCGGCGAGCCGCTCTGCCCCGGTCACCAGCAGCTCGACCTCGCCGGTCGCGAGCTCCGCGTTGACCGTCTCATCGGAGCGGCGGACGACGGTGCCGGTCGCGGTCAGCACGTCCTCGGCCCGCAGCTGGTGGGCGAGCTCGAAGGATGCGCCGGAGCTGTCCGGGTTGAAGACGAGCTGGACGATGCCGGTGCGGTCGCGCAGGTCGATGAAAATCAGGCCGCCGTGGTCGCGGCGGCGGTTGACCCAGCCGGCGACGCGCACCTCGGAGTCGACCCGGTCGGGCAGCACCCGGCCGCACCAGGCGTCCCGGTACCGGTTCGCGGTCAGCGTCGGTGCGTCGGTGTTCACTCTCCCCCTCCCTTCATCTCCTCGACAAGGTTGCCGGGATCGGCGGCGCGCTGCTCGCCGGTCTCCATGTCGCGGAGCTGGGCGCTGCCGTCGGCCTCGAGGATGAGGACGCGGCGGGCGCCGATCCGGTTCGCGTGTTTGAGCTGCCCCTTGAGCCCGCGGCCGGCGAGGTCGACCTCGGCCGAGAGCCCGGCGTGGCGCAGCTCGGTCGCCAGCGTCATCGCCCGCTGCCGCTGGGCCTCGTCGGCGATGGCGACGAAGGCGTCGCGCCCCGCCGCCGGCACCTCTTCGTCCAGCGCCAGCAGGATCCGCTCGATCCCGGCCGCGAAGCCGACCGCCGGCGTCGGCGCGCCGCCGAGCTGGTCGATCAGGCCGTCGTAACGGCCGCCGCCGCCGATCTCCGACTGCGCCCCGAGCTGGTCGCAGACGAAGGAGAAGATCGTGCGGGTGTAGTAGTCGAGGCCGCGGACCAGGGTCGGGTCGATGACGTAGGCGACACCGGCGGCGTCGAGCAGCGCCCTCACCTCGGCGAAGTGCTCGGCGTCCTCACCCTCGAGCCGATCGACGATCGTCGGCGCGCTCGCCATCACCCCACGGGTCCCCTCGTCGTCGGAGTCGAAGGCGCGCAGCGGGTTGAGGTCGATCCGCTCGCGCACGTCCTTGGAGAGCTCGCCCTCGTGCGCGTGCAGGTGCGCCTTCAGATCCTCCAGGTAGGCGCGGCGGGCCTCGAAGGAACCGAGGCTGCCGAGCCGCAGCTCCACTCCCGGCACCTCCAGCCCCCCCAGCAGGTCCGAGAGCAGCATGATCACCTCGGCGTCGGCGAGCGGCGAATCGGTGCCGATGCACTCGGCCCCGAGCTGGTGGAACTGGCGGTAGCGGCCGGCCTGCGGGCGCTCGTGGCGGAAGAACGGGCCGAGGTAGAAGAGCTTCACCGGCTGCGCCAGTTTCTGCATCCCGTGCTCGAGGTAGGCGCGGCAGATCGAGGCCGTGCCCTCGGGCCGCAGGGTGAGGCTGCGCCCGCCCTTGTCCTCGAAGGTGAACATCTCCTTGCGGACGATGTCGGTCGACTGGCCGACGCCGCGCTCGAAGAGGTCGGTGTCCTCGAAGACCGGGGTCGCGATCGGCTCGTAGCCGGCGCGGCCGAAGACATCAATAGCGGCACGTTCGAGGCGGGCGCGGCCGCGCGCCTGCTCGGGCAGGACGTCGAAGGTCCCGCGGGGTGCCTGGTACTTGCTCGCCATGTGTGGAGGCGACCTTAGTGGGAGAGCGAGCCGAGGAAAGGGTTCGTCGCCCGCTCTGCCCCGAGCGTGGTCAGGCCCATGTGGCCGGGATGGACGACGGTCTCGTCGGGGTAGGCGTCGAGCAGCTTCCCGATCGAGGCCAACAGCGTCGGGCCGTCGCCGCCGGGCAGGTCGACCCGGCCGACCGAGCCCTGGAAGAGGACGTCGCCGGAGAAGATCGCATCCTCGCCCTGCACCGCGTAGGTGACGTGGCCGGGGCTGTGGCCCGGGGTGAAGACGACGTCGATCTCCATCCCCGCCAGCTCCAGGGTCTCGCCGCCGCGGACGATCTCGTCGGCCTCGTAGCTCTCGTACGGGCCGAAGCCCTCCCAGGGCACGAAGGCCATGATGTCGGCGAGCACCGGCACCTCGATCTCCGGGCAGTAGACCGGCGCCCCGGTCGCCTTCGCCACCGGCGCGACGGCGCCGATGTGGTCGAAGTGGCAGTGGGTGACGAGGATCGCCTCGACGCTCGCCCCGGTCGCCTCGACCGCCGCCAGGATCCGCTCCGCCTCCTCGCCCGGGTCGACGACGAGCAGCCGGTCGGAGCCCTCGCGCCGGAAGAGGAAGCAGTTCTCGCCGATCGCTCCGACAGTGAGCATCTCGACGTCGAGCGCCATTACTCGCTCCGGGCTCGGATCCGCTGCCGCTCGCGCCGCCGCCAGAGGGTCATGTCGATGTAGTAGCCGGCGGGGACGTAGAAGGCGAGCATGAAGGCGCCGAAGATCAGCGCCGCGCCGACCGGGCGTTTGAAGAGCAGGATCAGGAGGACGACGAAGATGACGGCGGCGAAGAGGCCGCGGATCAGCGAGTTGCGCCAGGTCGGCGGCAGATCCTCTTTGGGGCCGGGTTTGCGACGCGCCTGGGCCTGGGCTTTCGCCTCGGCGCGAGTGCGGGGTTTGCTGCGGCGGGCCCTGGTGTCGACCCGCCCGCCCTGGGTGCCGCGGCGCTTACGCTGGCGCTTCTTCCTCGTCTGAGCCATCGGAGGAAATCTAGTCGGTCGCCCCCGCGAGCCGCGCCTCGATCGTGTGCCGCCGCGGGTTAAAGCCGCGCATCGGCACATCCGCCGGGTAGCCCGCCAGGGCCGCCTGCGGGATCAGGCCCACCAGCTCGGCCTCGACCGGGCGCGCGCCCAGCGGCGCCGCCAGCTCGCGCACGCGCTCGACGACCTCGCCCAGCGGCACCGCCAGCGGGTCGTGGACGTTGGTCGAGACCTGGGCGCGGCCGCTGGAGAGCAGCAGCCCGATCGCGCGCACCCCGGGCGGGCCGCCGCCCGCCTCGCGCAGCCCGGCGGCCACGGCGCGGGCGATCTCGACGTCGGTGGTGTCGAGCTCGACGTTGAAGGCGGCGAGTGGCGGGCGCGCGGTGACCAGGGTCGCCCCCGCGGTGCGGTGCGGAAGGTCCGGCCCGAAGTCCGGCCGCAGCTCCCCCGACTCCATCCGCAGCCAGAGCTCGGCGAGGCCGCCGTTGCGGAAGTAGGCGCGCTCGGTCCGCCCCGGGTCCCGCGCCAGCTCGCCGTAGAGGAAGACCGGGACCCCGAGGCCGCCGATCTGCTCGGCCGCCGCGACCGCCTCGGTGCGGGCGGCCTCGCGGTCGCCCGGCCTGAACCAGACCAGGGGGCAGACGTCGAGCGCGCCGATCGCCGGGTGCGCGCCGCTGTAGCCGCGCATGTCGATCGTCTCGACCGCCTCCTCGGCACCGGCGGCGAGCGCCTCGGTCAGCGGCCCGGGCGACCCCGCGAGCGTGAAGACGGAGCGGCTGTGGTCGGCGTCGGAGTGACGGTCGAGCAGCGCGGGGCCGCGGGTGAAGGCGGCCTCGATCCGATCGAGGCGCTCCCGGTCGCTCCCCTCCGAGACGTTCGGGACCGCGAGCAGGGGCGGCATGTTCCTCAGTCCCCTCAGACGAGCAGGTCGCCGCCGCTGACGATCGTCTCGCCGTCGATCTCCACCGTCGGTTCGAGCACGACGCAGTCGAGGTGGACCGGGACCTGCACCGTGCCGCCGATCGCCGCCGAGGCGCCGAAGGCGACGTGGCAGGTGCCGAGGATCTTCTCGTCCTCGAGGATGTTGCCGGTGAGGATCGCCTCTTCGTTGGTGCCGATCCCGAGCTCGGCGACGTTGGTGCCGTCCTCCCCGTGCACGGTCAGCAGCTCCAGCAGCTGCGAGCCGTCGGGGCCGGTGGCCTCGACCAGGTGCCCCTCGCGGATCGTCAGCGCGGTCGGGGTGTCGAGCAGCCCGATCCCGGCGATCGAGCCGTCGACGACCAGCACGCCCTCCGTCGTCCCCTCGACCGGGGCGATGAAGCCCTCGCCGCAGGGCAGGTTGCCGAAGGCGCCGCGGTTGCCGAGTTCGCCGGCGTCGACGATCCCCATCCGCCCCTCGAGGCCGATCCGCAGGTCACTGCCGTGGCGGCAGGTGATCCGCACCTCCGAGCAGCGGTTGAGCGCGGTGACGACCGCCCAGCCACGGCGGCGGACCTCCTCCAGGTCGCTGGCCATCAGCCGGCCCAGCATCTCCTCGGTGACGCCGGGCAGACTGCCGACGCGGACGCCGTTCTCGCTGGCGATCTTGCGGGCTTCGGTGTGGGAGAGCGACTGGATCGTCGGCGCCAGGACCACGTCCGCGGCGGCCATCGCCGAGGCCACGGCCCGCGGCGGCTCGGCGGCGTGCGAGTCGCGCTCGGAGATCACGGCGAGAGTGGCGTCGGCGCCCTCCCCCTGCGCCTCGATCCGCATCAGCGCACCGATCTCTTCGGTGACCGGGTTGCAGACGACCAGAACGTCCTCGCCCGGCTGGATCCCCATGCACTGCCGGACGACCGTCTTCACTGCCCTGTCCAGTTCCGCGGTCACGCGCCCACCCTACCCATGATGCGCATCCATTGCGTTGATTTCTCCTGCAATTGCGCAACAACTTCAGTCGTCGTCATGACGGTGCCGAATCGTCCACACCTGGAACCAGATCAACCCCACCAGCACCGAGCCGAAAGCAATAAATGGCGGCAGCCACCCCTTCGGATGCACGATCGCCAGCGACGCCACCGCAAAAGCATCGGCCACAAGCAGGAAAGCCACCAGCACCGGCCGCATCGCCGCCCATCCCGTCTCCGGAGGCCCACCAGACTCCTGCCCCATCGCTACCATCTCCTCCCCGCCGGAGTAGCTCAGCTGGTTAGAGCAGCGGAATCATAATCCGCGTGTCGGGGGTTCGAGTCCCTCCTCCGGCATGGCAGCAGCAAGCGAAATGCGCCGCTTCCCGAGGTCGAGAGGGTCCGATCTGGCAGGGGGTGGCAAGGAAAGTGGCAAGGGGTTAGGGCCGAACAACCCGCGAAGACCACTGACCGTTGCCCGCCGACAGCCTGGCTACCGTGGATCAGGTGCCTGGCCCTGCGCAAAGCCCCCGCCACATCACGGTTCCCGAGTGCTTCCCGCCCGATGATCGACTAGCCCTCTTCGTGGTCGCGATTGCGATGGCGGGAAACGACGTCGAGTACTCGATCCGCCAAGCCATCGCCGCGAATCCTGATGGAGCTACTGACGACGACCGGCGGCGCAATCGCTTCAACTACAAGGTGAGGATCGCCAATGGCTTTCTCTTTGAGGCGATAGCCACCCTTCGCTTCTGGGAAAGAGATGAGCCCGAGGTTCGGAAGCTGCTGAATGACCTCCGCGGCGACGGCCGGAAGTGCCTCAAAGTCGTCCGGGGTTTGGAGCAGCGAGTAGGCCCCAAGACTCTGGAGCACGTCCGCCAGACCACCTTCCACTATCCGCGCCCCGATCCGTCGAAGAAAGGATCGGACCCGGTTGGAGAACTCGCGGAGGTGATCGGGGAGCTAACCGAGGTTGTCGCTGACATTGACGTTGGATCGGACGTCGAAATCACCTTTCGCTTTGCCGACCCGGTGGCTACGACGCTTGCCCTTCGTCGTCACGACAGCCTCCGAACCCAGATGGAGGCGATCCGAGACGCCGCCGTGGCTTTCGCTCGACTTGGCTGGCATATCCACTTGGCGTACTGCCAGAAGCGCGGCATCCCTTTCGGGGAAGTTGACTGATGATTGAGGGCATCGCGATCACTGTCATCGGCGGGCTGATTCCGGCGGGGGCGCTTCTACTAATCCGCTCTCTGGTCAACGAGCAGAAACGGGAAGACCTCATCCAAGGGGTCAGGCGAGCCACTTGTCGCCATGGTTGGAAGTCGATCCCAACCGACCTCGGGTCGGGTCTCGTCCTAGTCACGGCCGACAAGGAACAGTGCCGGAAGTGCGGCGCGCGTAGTAGCGGCCCCTTGGGTTGGTCTAAGCGCCGACCTGGCTGACCCAGTCTCGAATGTGGATTCCCACACGCGCCACGTCCTCGCGGCCGAGACTTCCACTATGCATGATGACGTTTCGGGAGCGCTCGATCGTGTCGAAGATGTTTCTCGTCCACTCGGGGCTCGGGAGGAAGGGTTCGAACAGTTCCCAATTCGCGTTGATGATGTTGAGCAGGTCGGAAAGGTCCGTGTAGTTGATCGGGCTGTTGCCTCGCTGGGAATGGAACTTATGGCGTTCGTCCTCTTCCTGGCGACCTTCCGTCTTCTTCTTCAACCTTTCGCTGGCACATTCGGACCACCAATTTTCTCCCTTGCCTTCGAGCATCGTGCTTGAGACGAGGATTCGGACGCTGTTCTCGAAAGCCGCGATTGCCGTGTAAACGGTCGCCATATACCGAGCGGCGGCAGCGAGTTCTTGATCGAGCAGTCCGAGGGAAAGAACCTCGGCCATCTCGGCCTCGGAGCCTTCAGCGTGCGCGTAACGCCTTCTGCCTGCGGCATCCAACGCCTCCTCTGCCAGTTGCCCTCGAAATGCGAACTGGTAAAGGGTCCCGATATCGGTCATCTACCGAGATGTTTCTTCAAGCTCTGAAACAGGGCGTCGTAGACCTTCGGGTCGCGGGACTCAGGAAGCTGAATCTGAAGGTTGTAAACCAAACCATCGATTACCAAGCTGCCGCCATCCCTGGGATCGCCTTCCTCGACCTCCTCTTCCTGATCGTCGCCGCCATCTCCTCCCCCGTTACCGCCGTTGCCGTCTTCAGGAGCGATGGCGCGCGCAGCCTTGAAATCGCTGCGATCAACGAGCGCTTTGAACGTCATGGCCATCTTTTTGAGAACCGCATCAGTGAGCTTTCCTTCGCTGATGGTTCGAAGTTTGTTGATGACTTCCGCGCGCTCCATCGTCTCTGCGTTCGTATTCAGTTGGAACAGGTCGGCGTACGCCTCCATAACGCCTTCCGCCAGCACCCGATCAGACTGCGTTTGATCCAGGTATTCGAAGTAGCGTTGGGTCGGAGTGCCATCGTCCGTCAGTAGGCCAACCGATTTAAGGACGTTGATGACAAGACGGTCCGAGCTGCTTTTGAAGCCAAGATCGCCGAGAAATTTCTGGGTGAAGGACTCCGGGGCTTTCGCCGTCTGGATGGCGGCGAGAATGGCCTCAAGATTCTTTTGGGACGTTAGGTACGCGGTCGGTAGCGCCATGGAACAAGGTTGCCAAACCCTCCGGATGCCGCCCAGGGCCTCAGCAGAGGTGGAGTTGGGGCACCCACCCCTTTGAAGGTGGCAAGGAGACACCCGGAAATGGCCGAAGACGCGGGATGGCCCAACCCCTCTGAATTGGCTCTCTAGCGCCGAAGGCCTCAGCAACCGCAGCGGCACCATCATAATCCGCGTGTCGGGGGTTCGAGTCCCTCCTCCGGCATGGCAGTCCAGTGCTGAAATGCCCGTAGGCGCGGTGGGTATCATCGGCTGCGTGAAACCGATCCGTACCGACTTCAAGGGCTACGAGGGCAAGTACGTGGCGACCGACACTCGCACGGGCCAGGTCGTGATCGCCGACGAGGACTTGAAAGTCGTGCTGGAGAAAGCCCGTAACCTCGATCACGTTGTCGTTGGTGGGCGGGTTCCTCACGCCGACGAGCCGATCTACGTCGGCCTTGGCTGAGCCAATCTCAGCCTCCCGTCACCCGTTGAAGGGACTCTAATTCCCGTGCCGGCGTGAAGCGGTGTGTGCTTCGTGACTCCGCCGCGCTCCAGGCAAACGATCGGCGAAGCAGCCTATGGCGGCTCCGATCGCTGCTGCGACCACCGTAAATGCAGCAACAGTGATTTCGGCGCTCGCGTTCACGTCATTCAACAGGAGAACGAGGCCGACGGCAGCTATTGGCGGGACAGCAAACAGCGCGATTCGGATAGCCATGCTTCGACTGTAGGTCATGCTGCGTACTCGCTCACCAAGACCATGGCCGTAAAACCAAGCCCTACGAAGAACCCGATCGCCGTGGCTCGCTCAACTCCGTGCTCGGAGCGACCAATGAGGACTGCGGCATAACGGGCAGCCCCACCAATGACTCCAGTGGTTAGCGCTACGACGGCTGCCGTGCTCGAAAGTGCTTCCGAAGAGATGCTTGCGATGAGGAAGTTCTCCACAGCGCCGAGACTACTAGGATTCGCAGACAGAACATTGCGTTAGCGAGGACGCGAGTCGTAGCGCAGGTAGACCGTGCCGTTGGCGAAGTCGCGGTGGTCTAGAAGCTGGAGGGGTAGGCGGCCGTGGATCGGGAGGGCGGGTTTGCCTGCGCCGACTGCGACCGGGACCAGGAGGAGGTGGATCTCGTCGACCAGGTCGGCTTCGATTGCCTGGGCGGCCAGCTCGGAGCCTCCGATGCTGATCTCGCGCCCTTCAGTCTCCTTCAATCTGCGCACGGCCTCCGGATCGAAGGTGCGCTTGAGCTTGGTCCGAGCGGTTGAGGCATCGGCCAGGCTCCGGGAGTAGACGATCTTGTCAGCCGCGCGCCAGATCTCGGCGTAGTCGTGCATGCAGGACGGCTGGCCGACGAGGAGGTCGTCGGTCTCCCAGGCCTTCATCACTTCGTACATCCGCCGCCCGTAGAGGTAGGTGCCGACGGGCCGCTCGAGGTCGTTGACGAAGCTGTGGACCTCCTCGTCGGGCATCGACCAGCCGAACTCGCCCTGCTCGTCGGCCACGTAGCCGTCGAGGGAGGCGATCGCCGAGTAGATCAGTTTGGCCATCGGCCATATTCAACCGGGCGCCGACGCTCCGCCGGCGCCACCTCCCGCTACTGCGGGATGAAGCACCAGGGCTTCTGGCCGGCTTCCGCCGCCTTCAGGGAGCGCTTTTCGGCGGCGACCGTTTCCCTCACGTGCTGGAGCTTCGCCCGGGCGCGGCGCTTGGCGCGGCGGGAGCTGCGGTGACTCAGCACCGCGCTCAACCGAGCTTCCGCCTTCCTCCTGTTCGCTTCGGCGGCCGCGAGCTGAGACTGGTAGGTGGCAACCGGGGCGGTCGCGGCGGCGCATTGCGCCTGGATCGCGCTGTATTCGCCGAAGGCGCCGTCGGTGCCGCTGGTGACGATCTTGTAGGACTCGCCGTAACTGCCGTCGTTTTCGACCCGGATGTAGTACTTGCCCGCTTCCAGGGTGACCGACTTGGTCGAGTAGTCGGCGACTTCCAGGTTGTCGGCGAGGCTGGCGACGTAGTCGCCGTGCGAATCCGTCAAACCCGCGTAGACTTCGGTGTAGGACGCAGCCCCGCCGCCGAGGTTCGTGACCGTGAAGGTCAGCTGCGCGCTGCTCTGCGTCGTCACGTAGAAGTAGTAGTAGTCGACGTCGTTCACGGTCTCCAGCGTCGCGGTGTAGGTCGAGTTGTTCGCCAGCGGCCCGTAACCGGTGAGGAGCGAGTCATTCGGCTCGTATGGGGGCTGCGCCGACGCAGATGCGCAAGCGACACCGGCGATCGCCAGGCAGGCCAGAAGCGACCAGGCAGCCGCCTTGAGTCGCGACGATCCGAATCTCGTTCTGCTGACAGCTCCCACTGCGCCTCCTCATCGTTCCAGCGGTTTGTAGACGACCTGAGTACTTAACGGCTTCACAAGGCTTTTTCTTGCCCGCGGCGCGAATACGGCATGCCAGGGCTGAAAATACGGTGGTTTCGCTGATGCGAGGGGGGCTTCTCGGGCGTAGGTTCGGTTGGCAATCAGCAATCGAAACAGGAGGCAGTGCAATGCAGCTCTACGGAATCCTTCGCCGCAACGGCTGGGCCACGCTGGAGGACCTGGAGGTCGCCGGTAAACGGTCGGCCGAAGTCGGCGACACGCCCGGCTCGGGCGTCCGCTGGATCCGCAGCTACGCGCTTTCGGAGGAGAGCGGCGAGATCGGGACGTTCTGCGTCTACGAAGGCGAGAGCCCGGAGGCGATCCGCAAGCACGCGGAAGACTCCGACCTCCCCTGCGACGAGATCGTCGAGATCGCGACGACCGTAGTCGTCCGCCCCGACCCGGTCGCCGCCGCCAACTGAGCCCCACAGTCGCCGACGGGACGGAAACCGGTCCATGCAACCGGTTTTCGGCCCGTCGGCGTTTGGCGTACCTAGACTGACTTCGTGATGAGCACGCGGACCCCGCTCGTCGGCCGGGCGACCGAGCTCGCCCGCATCGGCGAGGCCGTCGAGCAGGCGCGGAACGGCTCGGGCTCGATCCTGCTGCTCTGCGGTGAGGCCGGCATCGGCAAGAGCCGGCTGGCCGAAGAGGCCGCCGCCTCGGAGCCGGCCCTGCGGGGAGCAGCGACCGAGGGCTCCGCCGTCCCCTACGGCCCGATCGTCGCCGCCCTGCGCTCCCGTCTGCGCGAAGAACCGCAAGCGCTTGACGAATGCGGCTCGCTCCTCCCCCACCTCGCCCTCCTCCTCCCCGAGCTGGGCGAGCCCGCCGCCGAGAGCGAACGGGCGACGATCTTCGAGGCGGTCCGCTGCGCCTTCGCCCACCTCGGCGCCGAGCGGCCGGTGACGGTCGTCCTCGACGACCTGCAGTGGTCCGACGAGACGACCCTGGAGCTGCTCGCCGCCCTGGCCGAGCCGCTGCGGCAGATGCCTGTGCTGGTCATCGCCGCCCACCGCTCCGACGGCCTCCCCCGCGACCACCGCCTGCGCTGGCTGCGCAACGAGCTCCGCCGCGGCGGCCACCTGCGGGAGGTGGCGCTGGAGCCGCTCGACCGCGACGGCGTCGCCGAGCTGCTGGAGGCGCTGCTGGCAGAGCAGCCCTCCCCCGCGCTCGTCAGAACCGTCCACGACCGGACGATGGGCTCGCCGTTCTTCGTCGAGGAGCTCGTCACCGCTCTGCGGGTGAGGGACGCGCTGCGCCCGAGCAGGCGCGGGCTGGAGCTGGCCGACCGGGACGAGCTGCCGCTTCCCGACACGATCCGGGAAGCCGTGCTGGTCGCGACCTCCGACCTCTCGGCGGAGGCGCGCGGCGCGGCCGAGGCGGCAGCGGTCAGCGGCCCGCAGATCGACCTCCGCCTCGCCGCTGAGCTGACGAGCGAAGCGGGGCTCGCCGAGCTGATCGAGAAGGGCCTGCTCGAGGAGCGGGACCCGGGACGGATCGCCTTCCGCCACGCCCTGGCGCAGGAGGCCCTCTACGCCGAGGTGCCGTGGATGCGCCGCCGCGAGCTCCACCGCGCGCTGGCCGAAGCCGTGGAACGGCTCGACGGTCCCAGTCTCGAGGCCGCGACCCATTGGCTCGGCGCCGGCGACGAGTCCCACGCCCGCGACGCGCTGGTGCAGGCGACGCGGGAGTCCGAGCGCCTCCACGCCTACCGGGACGCGGCCCGGGCCGCGCGCCAGGCGCTCGAGCTGTGGCCGGAAGGCGAGGACGCCGAGCTGCGCCTGGAGACGCTGGAGCGATACGGGCGCTGCGCCGAGATCGCCGGCGAGATGTCGGAGGCGGCGAAAGCCTGGCGCGAGCTGGCAGCCGACTGCGACCGCCGGGACGACGGCGCCGGCTACGGACAGGCGCAACGCCGGCTCGCGGCGGTCTACGTGCTGACCGGCGAGAACGACGCCGCCCTCGCCGCGAGACGCCTTGCCGCCGAGGGCTTCGCCTCCGCCGGCCAACCCGCCGAGGCCGCCCAAGAGCGACTGGCGATGGCCGATCACCATCGCCGCGGCGCTCGCTACGGGGAGGCGGTCGAGCTGGCCGAGGTGGCCATCGCGGAGGCGGACACGGCACGGCGGTCCGACCTGCGCGCCCGGTTGCTCGGCCTGCGCGGTGTCGCGCAGGCCAAGGGCGGCGATTTCGAGCAAGGTCTCGCCGCGGTTCAAGAGGGGCTCGAGCTGGCGCTGGAGGAGGACCTGACCCCGGTCGCCGCCGAGCTCTACCAGCGCCTCAGCCTCGTCCTCTACGACGGCGCCGACTACCGCCGCGCCGAGGAGGCGCTCGACACCGCCCTCGGGCTCTGCCGCACCGACGGCAGGTCGGGCACCGAGGTCGCCTGCGTCACCTGCCTCGTCTACGTGCTGCGCGAGCGCGGCGAGTGGTCGCGGGCCGAGCAGCTCGGGCGCGAGCTGATCGAGTCCGACACCGCCGTCTGGGTGGCGGAGGGCCTGATCGGGGCGATCCACGCCTTCCAGGGCAAGCTCGCCTCGGCCCGCCGCCTGCTCACCGCCTCGCGGGCCGTCTCCTCCGCGGTCGGCCACTACAACATGTACGTCGACTCGACCACCGCCCTGGCGATGGTCGCCGCCGCTGAAGGGCTCGACGACGAGGCGGCCAGGCACTGTCGCGAGCTGCTCGCCCGTTGGGAGGAGGGAGAGGACCACCACTACTCGGTCTGGGGGATGCGCTGGGCCGCCGGCTACCACGCGTGCCGGGGCGACCGCGCCGGCGCCAACGCCTGCACCGAGGCCCTGAGCCGGATGGCCGCCGAGGCGGGGCATCCCGACGCGCTGGCCGCCCTCGCCCAGGCGCTCGGGGAGCTGGCGCTGCTGGAGGGAGACAAGGAAGCCGCGGCCGAGCACCTCTCCCGCGCGGTCGAGCTGCACCGCGGCCTGGCGATCCCCCACGAGCGGGCCCAGATCGAACTGCGGGCGGGCGTCGTCCTCGCCGCCGCGGGCGAGCGCGAGGAAGCGCTGGAGCGGCTTTGCGACGCCTACCGCAGCGCCCGCAAGCTCGGCGCCGACCCGCTCGCCTCGACCGCGGCGCGGGAGGTGGCGGCGCTGGGCGAGTCGGTGGCGCAGCGGCTCGGCAGCCGCGCGGCGGCCGCCTCCGAAGATGGCGTCGCGCTGACTCGCCGCGAGCTTGAGGTGCTGCGCCACGTCGCGATCGGCCGCACCAACCGCGAGATCGCCCAAGAGCTTTTCATCAGCCCGCGCACCGTCGACATGCACGTCCGCAACCTGCTCGCCAAGCTCGACTGTCGCTCGCGGGTGGAGGCGAGCCACCGCGCCGGAGAGCTGGGCCTGCTCGATGCATAGGAGGGTGTCTGCGGTGGCGCTCGCGCTTTTGCTCGGCGCCCTGTTGCCGGCGGGCTGTGGCTCGGGCGGCTCTCAGTCCTCGACGGCCGCCCCCGCTTCCGGCGGCAACTTCCGCGAACGCCCGGGACAGCAGCCGACCTCGCTGCACATCAGCCGCGGCGATTGCGGGCGGCTCGCCACGACCGTGCAGAGACAGACGGCTACCCACCTGCGCCTGCATGCGGAGCCGACGCCGCCCAACTCCCGCTGTCAGCTCCACGGGCCCGGCGTCCGCGTCTCGATCTCCCTCGACACCGCCTACGAGGCCCGGCAGCGTTACGAAAACCGGATGACCGAGCAGGTCCAGTTCAACGCCCCATACCCCGCGAAAGACCCGCACCCCGTGGCCGGCGTCGGCGACCCTGGGGCGGGAGAACACTTCGCCAGCTGGATCCCCGCCTACAGCACCCTCTACGCGGTCCGGGGCAACCGCTGGCTCACCCTCGCCTACTCGGTCGTCGGCGAAACCCGGCCGCAGCGCCTGGCCGCCGCCGCGCCCCTCGCCCGCCAGGCCTTCAGGCTGACGGCTCGCTAGCCGGCGGGACCTCGACCATCACGGTCACCGGGCCGTCGTTGATCAGCGCCACGCCCATGCAGGCGCCGAAGACGCCCTTCTTCGCTCCCAGCCGCTCGCAGAAGCGGTCGTAGAGGGGCTCGGCGACCTCCGGCCGGGCGGCCCCCGTGTAACTGGGCCGATTGCCCTTGCGGGCGTCGCCGTAGAGGGTGAACTGGCTGACGCAGAGGACCTCCCGCTCCCCCAGCGGCTCGTTCATCCGCCCCTCCGCGTCATCGAAGATCCGCAGGTTCCGCACCTTCTCGACCAACCGGTCGGCCTCCTCCTCCCCGTCGCCCACCCCGACCCCGAGCAGAATCAGCATCCCCGGTCCGATCTGGGCGACCCGATCGCCCTCGACGTCGACCGCCGCCTGGCTCACCCGCTGGACGAGAGCTTTCACCAAGCAAATCTCACGCGGCACCGCCGCGTTGACCATGACGATGTCCGTGCTTCTTTGGCTTGACGCACCGCACCTTGCCCTTGACCTTTTTTCTTTTCAGGCCTTTCCGGCAGGTCTTGCGCCTCGGGGCAGGCGAATGCACGGACGCCGAAGCCGACACCGCCACCGCGGCCGGCGGGACATTCACCGTCAAGCTCGGCTCGTCTTCACCGGAGGAGGGCGGCGATCCCAGGCGGGCATCAACTCCGGAGACCTCCTGCCCGGTCGCAACCGAGATCACGGTCGCGGCGGCCAACGTCGCCTGGCCATCCCAGAACTGAGTCGGAAAGGCATCGGCGTCGTCGAACGATTCCGATCCGAACCATTCGTTGCGGTCGAGCGAGAAGGCGACCTTGTACCGGCTCGCCGGGAGGAAGTTGACTTCGTATTCCCCGCTTGCGTCGGTCTCGGTGCAGTTCGCCAGGTCATCAGTCAACGTGTCGATCGCGCAGACGAGGATCCCCGCCAGGCCGCTGCCGAGAGTTGAAGTGACGCGGCCGGAGATCGTCGCGCCCGGGCCGAGCCTGGCGTCGATTCCCGCGGCGGTCTCCCATTCTTCGACGAGGACGAAGTCGGCTTCGCTCCAGCGATCACGCTGGTCGAAGTACTGGAAGGTCAGATTCTGGCCGCTCGTTTCGGGCGAGAATTCGACAATCCATTCGCCGGGCGGAACCATCAGTTCGTAGGTCCCGTCGGGTTCGGTCTCGGTGCAACCGCTCGATTCTTCGCCGTCGGTGCTCCAGGCGCAGACTTCGAGTTCCTCGACCGGTGCTTCGTCCGCGTCCCTGATCGCGGTGCCCTCAATCGTCGCGGGGTGGCTGAGTTCGATGTCGATGCCGGTGACCGCGTCTTCCCCGACAATCACCTGATGGGGGTAGAACTCGGTGGCGTAGGTCGTCCCGTCGGCGCCGAATTCGATCGTGTATTCGCCCGCCGGGACTTCTTCGATCACATAGGTCCCATCGGGCGCGGTGGCCTCGCAGCTGAACCATTCGTCTTCTTCGCCTTCTGCTTCGACACCGGAGGCGCAGACTTCGACCGCTTCGATCCCTTCCTGGGTGTCGGCACCGATCACCGTGCCTGCGATCGACCCGGTCGGGGCTGCCGAGGCGGCGGCCGGCGCGAATGCGGCGGCGCAGAGCACGGCGGCGATCGCCAGCAACATCCAACCCCACGTCTCCCCGCCGATTGATCCGAATCGAGAGCTCAAAGCGGGCCGGAGTATATGGGTACCCGACAGATACCCAGGTCAGGCTTCCAGCGCCTCGACCAGCGAGGAGGCGTCGTAGGCGCCGAAGAAGCGCTCGCCGTTGACGAAGAAGGTCGGGGTGCCGGTGGCGCCGCTGGCCGCGGCCGAATCGAGGTCGCGGGCGATGCGGTCGCGGTGGGCGCCGGAGTCGATCTCGGCGGCGATCCGCTCGGCGTCCAGGCCCAGGTCCCGCCCGACCTCCAGCATCGTCTCCAGCGAGAGCTTCGGCTGGTTCGCGTAGAGGGCGTCGTAGTACTCCCAGAACCTCCCCTGGGCGGCGGCGGCCTCGCTCGCTTCCGCCGCAAGCATCGCCAGCGGGTGCCGCTCGGGGATCGGCAGGTGGCGGAAGCCGAACAGCAGCCGCTCCCCCAGCCGCTCCCGCACCCGCCGCAGGCTCTTCTGAGCGCCGAGGCAGAAGGGGCACTGGAAGTCGCCGAACATCACCAGCTGCAGGGGCGCGTCCCGCAACCCGCGCACGTGGTCGACGTCTTCCAACGAGGGTGAGAGCAGTTCCGCCACCAGACGCGATGTTATGTGGTCGATGAACAACGTCGAGTCGGTCTTCGTCCTCATCCTCGCCGCGGCGCTGCTGGTGCGGCTCGCCGACTACGGCAGAATCCCGGCGCCGATCGCGCTCGTGCTGGGCGGCCTCGCGATCGCCTTCGTGCCGGGCCTGCCGAGCGTCGAACTCGACCCCGACACGATCTTCCTCGTCTTCCTGCCGCCGCTGGTCTACGCCGCCGGCTGGCGGACCTCGCCGCAGGAGCTGCGGGCGGTGATGCGGCCGCTGGCGCTGCTCGCGGTCGGGCTGGTCTTCGTCGCCGCCGCCGCGGTCGCCGCGGTCGCCCACGCGCTGGTGCCGGGGATGAGCTGGGCCGAGGCGGCGATCCTCGGCGCCGTCCTCGCCCCCACCGACGCCGTCGCCGCCACCTCGATCTTCCGCCGCCTCGGCGCCCCGGAGCGGGTGCGGCTGCTGGTCGAAGGCGAGTCGATGATCAACGACGGCACCGCCCTGGTCCTCTATCGGATCGCCGTCGGGGTGGCGACCGGCAGCGCCTTCAGCTTCGGCGGCGCGGCGCTGGAATACGTCGGCGTCTCGCTGGGCGGCATCGCGATCGGCATCGCGATCGGCGTCCTCTCCGACCTCGTCGTCCGCCGCCAGACCGACACCGGGCTCTCGATCGTCCTCACCGTCCTCACCGCCTACGGCGCCTACTTCGGCGCCGAGGAACTGCACGTCTCCGGCATCCTCGCGGCCGTCGTCGCCGGGCTCTACGGCGGCTACCGCTCGCACCGCTCGCTCGACGCCGACATCCGCCTCAGCGCCGTCGCCTTCTGGAGCGTCCTCGTCTTCGGCCTCGAGATAACCCTCTTCGTCCTCCTCGGCCTGCAACTGCCCGACATCGTCGACACGCTGAACGAAACCTCCTCCGGGGTGAGCGAGCTCTGGGGCCCGGTGGCGGCGCTCGCCGCCGCCTCGATCGGCGTCCGCCTCGCCTTCGTCTTCGCGATCGGCTCCGACGCGGGGGAAACCCTCGGCCAGCGCTTCGCCGTCGGCTGGAGCGGGATGCGCGGCGCCGTCTCCCTCGCCGCGGCGCTGGCGGTGCCGCTCAGCGTCGACGCCCGCCCGCAGATCATCTTCCTCACCTTCGCCCTGATCCTCATCACCCTGGTCGGCCAGGGGCTCTCACTGCCGTTCATCGTCCGGGCGCTGGGGCTGGAGGAGCCGCGGCGCTGGTCGGACGAAGAGGCGGTGGCGCGGATGGAGGCGGCGCAGTCGGCCCTCGACCGGATCGACCAGATGGAGGACGACGAGCGTGCCTCGGAGACCCAGCTGAAGCGCCTGCGCGACCTCTACCGCGCCCGCTTCCGCATGTGCCAGGCGGTGCTGGGCGGTGAGGATCCGGAGGTCGCCGCCCGCGAACAGCGGATCGTCGACTACGGCGAGCTGAGACGCGAGCTGATCGGAATAGAGCGAGAGGAGCTGCTTGATCTGCGGCAGGCGGGTCGCTTACGTAACCAGACCCTGCGTCAGATCGAGCGGGATCTCGACCTCGAGGAGGCTCGGATCAGGGCTTGAGGTGAGGGGGTCGTGGGTGAGGGTCGGCGGACAAAAGCGGGGAGTGTCCGGCGACCCTCACCCACGACCCCCGACCCCTGCCCATCTGGTGAGAACGCTTTTCTCTCCGCATAGCGGGAAGAAGTGCGTTTTCACGGAGCGAAGAACTCGCGTGCGCGCTCGGCGACTAGCTGGGGCATCTCGTCGGCTATGAAGTGGCCGCAGTTGTCTACTTTCTCCAGTTGCATGTCGTCGGCGTGGCGCTCATAGCCGGCCAGGAGGTTGTGATTCAGGGCGGCGTCGCCGGTGCCGAAGAGGAGCTTGGTGGGGACTTCGAGGCGCGCTTTTGCGTAGCGGCCGCGGGCGATCGGGCCGACCTCGCGCAGGTTGAAGACCCGGTACATCAGCACCGCCGCCTTTGCCCGCTCGGGCTCCATGAAGGTGTCGGAGAAGGCGTGGAGGGTGGCGTCGTCCCAGACCTCGCGCCGCACCGAGCCGCCGGCGAGGACTTTCGGCACGAACTTGCCGCTGCGGTGGAGGCGATAGCCGATCCCCGGGGTGAGGATCAGCCACTGGTACCAGAAGCGCCAGAGGTGCGGTGCCATCGCCCGCATGCTCGTCCAGGGCGGCAGGATGTTCAGCGCCAGGTAGCGCTGGAAGCGCTTCGGCTCGCGCAGGCAGAGCAGGAAGCCGATCCAGGCGCCCCAGTCGTGGCCGACCAGCTTCACCCGCTCCAGCCCGAGCTCGTCGAGGACGGCGAGCACGTCGTCGGCCAGGTTCTCCTTCTCGTAGCCGTCGGCGGGGGCCTCGGACCAGCCGAAGCCGCGCTGATCGAGAGCGATGACGCGATGGCGGTCGGCCAGCGCCGGCATCAGGTGGCGCCACTCGTACCAGTGCTGCGGCCAGCCGTGCAGGCAGAGGACGACATCCTCGCCGGCCCCCGCTTCGGCGTAGTGGAACTCGACCCCGCGGGCGCGGACCTGATGGTGGGTGACCCCGTCGATGTGAGGCAGACCGCTCACAGTCGACAGCCTAAGCGGTTTCCGCGAAGGGACAGCGACCGGCTGCGCGCCGGGAGGTCGCGCCGGTCGCCCGCCCCCTTCCGCTCAGTGCAGCGCGGCCGCGGCTGCCTGACGGAAGTCGTTGAGCACTTCCTCCATCGCCCCGACCTCGCAGGGAACTCCTTCCGGCCAGGGCTTGTCCGGGTGCTCCTGCAGAGTCTTCAGGCCGTTGCCGCTGATGATCGCGACGACGATCTCGTCGGGGCCGAGCCTCCCTTCCTGGGCGAGCCGCGCGGTCGAGGCGATCGTGGTGCCGCCCGCCGGCTCGGTGAGGATCCCCTCGGTCGCGCCGAGCAGGTCGATCGCGCCCCAGATCTCATCGTCGGAGACCGCCGCCGCCGAGCCGCCGCGGGAGCGGACCGCGTCGACGACGAGGTTGCCGTCGCCGGGGGCGCCGATCGCCAGCGAGTGCGCCGCCGTCTCCGGCGTCTGCGGCTCGATCTCGCCGCCGCTGCGGATCGCGGTGGCGATCGGCGAGCAGCCGCTCGCCTGGGCGATGTCGATCTTCGCCGCCGCCGTCTCGGCGAGGCCGACCTTCTCCAGCTCGACCAGCCCCTTGTGGACGCGCGAGGAGAGGGTGCCGCCGGCGGCGGGGATGACGAAGTGGTCGGGTGCCTTCCAACCCAGCTCCTCGACGACCTCGAAGGCCATCGTCTTCGCCCCCTCGGCGTAGAACGGGCGCAGGGTGATGTTGGCGAACTCCATCCCGGTTGCAAGCGCCAGCTCGCGGCAGGCGCGATTGGCCCCGTCGTAGTTGGCGTCGAGCTGGACCACCTGGGCGCCCATCGCCCGGCAGGCCTTCGCCTTCCCCTTCTCCATGTTGCCGGGGTAAAAGATGTAAGGCCGGGCGCCGGCCTGGGCCGCCAGCGAGGCGACGGCGGTGCCGACGTTGCCGGTCGAGACGCAGCCGACCTCGTCTTTGCCCAGCTCCAGGAGACGGGCGATCGCCATCCCGACGACCCGGTCCTTGTAGGAGAGCGAGGGCCGGTTGGTCGAGTCGTCCTTCAGGTAGAGGTTGCTGAGGCCGAGCTCGGCGCCGAGCCGCTCGGCGTGGATCAGCGGCGTTTTGCCGGCGAACTGGGCGACGCGCTGACTGGCGCGGCGGTTGAGGATCGGCAGCAGCTCCTCGAAGCGCCAGACGTTCCAGGGCCGGCCCTCGAGCCCGCGCTCGGCGATGCGCTGCTTGGCCAGCTCGTAGTCGTAGTCGACGTCGAGGCCTTCGCCGCAGGCCGGGCACTTGAAGGCGGTGTCCAGCAGCGGCGTCCGATAGCCGCAGTCGCGGCAGACGAGTTCGGTGGCGCAGGAGCTGGTCCGGAGCCCGTAGGGCTCGCTGAGATGCGGATCTGCCGCGTTACTCATGACTCCTCCTTTGCCGCCGATCCCCTCGGCGCTGGTCGAACAATCGCACGGGTATAACACATGGTTAGCTGCTGCTCAATGGTTTCTGCGTAAAAAAGCCGTTACCGCCGGATGCGGCACTCCGAGCACGGTAGCGAAACGAGGAGCGCACGCAAACGCATATAAATGTGTCGTCTGTAGAGTTTCTGTCCGCAAACGCAAAGGATCCACACGAATGACCCCCCAGGAGCGCTTCGCCATCAACCTTCGCCGGGCCCGCGCCGAGGCCGGCGTCTCGCAGGAAGAGCTCGGCTACATGTGCGATCTGCACCGCACCGAGGTGTCGCTGCTCGAGCGCGCCGGCCGCGAGCCGCGCCTGGCGACGATCGTCAAGCTCGCCGGGGCGCTGAAGGTGAAACCGGCGCAGCTCTGCGACGGGATCTCCTGGCTGCCGAAAGCACGCCGCTTCGAGGTCAAACGGCCGCCGAAGCAATAAATAAGGGGCGGGAGCCACCCCTGGGTCCCGCCCCTTGATGCGATCGAGAAGTCGATGAAGGGAGGCGGGGCGACGTCGGCCGTGCCGACGTGACCAGGATCCGTCATGACGATTTAGATCCTGGCTCAGGATTTGGTCCTCCTTTGCCACCCCAAGGCGGTTTCCCTAATCCGAGGCCCCGCCTCCTTCACCGGTTGATCGCCCGGCAGGGCAATTCATAACACACCGAGATGTATCAATCAAGGGTATTTGCTCAATCGAGCCGGCTTTTGTGGGTAAGGTAATAGGAGACCCCGCAGTACCTACTGCGAAGCGGCCGTGGAGGCCGGCTGGACCGGGATATCCGCGGCCTCAGGCCAGACCTCCAAGGCCTCGGCGCTGTCCTCGACGCCCAGCGCAACCAACAGCTCCTCGGCTGCGTGAGGAGCGAACGGGAGCAGGGTCCTGGTCAAAAGAACGAGCGCGGCAAGCTGTGCCTCGGCGTCGGCGCGGTCAAGCCCGCCGCGGCGCTTGACCACCCGCTTCTCGAAGTCCTGAATCCGCTCGAAGAGACGGGTGATGTTGCGGATCGACTTGTGCATCTGCAGCTCGGCGGTGTCCTCGGTGATCCGCGCGAGGCCGTTCTCGCACCATTTGCGCAGGCGGTCGCGCATGTGCTCGGTGTCGGCTGCCGCCTCCGGGTCGTGGGTCAGCTCCTCGAGCCCGGCCACGCGCTCGTGGGTGTATTTCCAGAGGCTGCGGAGAAAGCGAGCGGCGAACTTGATCGCCCCCTCGCTCCAGTTCAGCGTCTTCGCCGGGCCGGCGGCGTAGAGGACCGCCAGCCGCACCGTGTCGGCGCCGTGCTTGGCGACCAGCTCGTCGGGGTTGACGACGTTGCCGAGGTGCTTGCTCATCTTGCGCCCGTCGGCGATCACCATCTCGTGGAAGAGGCAGCCCGCGAACGGCTCCCCCTCCCCCATGAAGGCGAAGGGGCCGATGTCGCGCAGCGCCTTGGTGACGACGCGCTGGTCGAAGACGAAGCCGCCGCTGTCGTTGCCGGCGACCAGCCGCTCGGACGGCAGCCACTTCCGCAGGTCGGGGTGGGTGAACATCTGCTCGTCGCGATCCTCGGGCGGGACCGCGGCCGGGACCCAGAGCCAGAGCGCGTCGAAGTGGCAGTCGAGGGTGTCGGTCTCGCGCTTGGCGGCGCCGCCGCACTCGGGGCACTCGACGTCGACGAAATCGGGGCGCTCGGCGAGCGGATTCCCTTCACCGGTCGGCTTGATGTCGCGCGGCAGCACCACCGGCAGGTCCGCCTCGGGCACCGGCTGCGGGCCGCACTCGTCGCAGAGGATGACCGGGATCGGCGTCCCCCAGGAGCGCTGGCGGGAGATCGAAAAGTCGTTGGCGCGGTAGCGGGTCGCCTCGCGGGCGCCCTCGACCGGGGCGGGCGCGGGCCCCTCCCCCTCCTCGGGCGCGTCCGGGGCCTCGACCCGATCGAGGCGCTCGGCGAGGTCGCGGTCGGCCTCGTCGATCGCGGGGATCCCCAGCGCCGCGGTCGGCCCGAAGCGGGCGTCGACCAGCGGCGTCACCGCGACCGGCAGCTCCTCGCCGTCCGGCCCGCCGATCGAGAGGCCGGTGTCGACCAGCGGCACCGAGCGCGCGTCGCGGGCGCTGCGCTCCCAGCCGCCCGAGCGCATCTTCTCCAGCTCCTCGCGGACCGAGTCGTCCGCGACCCAGTCATCGACGTCGGGGTGGCGCGGCGAGAGCAGGACGAAGCTCGCGTGACCGGCGAACTTGCGGTGCGGCGTGAAGACCGTCAGCGAGCGGCCCTCGCCCTGGAGATCGAGCTCGACCCCCTCGGAGCGGCCGAGGATGTAGCGCTGGGTCGCGAGCGAGAGCTCGTCCCACTTCCCACCCTGCTCCAGCAGCTCGGTCTTGCGGTCGTTCTCCTCCAGGTAGGGGGTGATGCGCAGGAACCAGGTCGGGCGGCGGATCAGCCGCACCTCGTTGTGGCAGCGCCAGCAGCGGCCGTCCTCCACCTGGATCGAGGCCAGCGTGGTCTGGCAGGTGTCGCACCAGTCGACGGTGGCGTCGTCGCGGTAGATCAGATCGCGGGCCCAGAGCGTGTTGAAAAGCCACTGCGACCAGCCGTACTGGCCCTCGTCGGAGCTGTAGAAGACGCGGTCGTAGTCGAAGGAGAAGCCGAGCCGCTTCATCTGGCCGAGCATCCGCTCGCCGCACTCGGCGACCCAGTCGGCGGGCGGCTCCTGGCGCTCGATCGCCGCCAGCTCGGCCGGCAGCCCGAAGGCGTCGAAGCCGAAGCCGAAGAGGACCGCGTCGCCGCGGCCGCGGCGGAAGCGCGCGTAGGCGTCGCCGATCGAGTAGTCGCGGACGTGGCCCATGTGCAGGTTGCCCGAGGTGAACGGGCTCGAAGGCTTGACGTACACGTGCTCCTGGCCCTCCTTGGGCGTGGGCGCGTCGAAGTCGCCGCGCTGCTGCCAGGCGTCCTGGCGGACGGGCTCGATCGTCTGCGGGTCGTAGTTGCGCCTCTCACTCATCTATTTCAAAGGCTACTGGGGGTCGTGTGACCCTCTCCAGACACCGCTCGCCTATGGCTCGCGGTTGAGTGTCTGGAGAGGGTCACACGACCCCCACCCGCGCTCAGGCGAACGTCCACAGCTTGTTGCCGAGGAAGTTGAACGGCATGGCGACGGCGACCGCTATTGCTTGGGCAGCTAGGTCGCCCGTGACGTGGTTGGTGATTAGGAGCTCTAGGACGGCGATGTTGAGGCCTAGGGAGGCTAGGCTGACGGTGAAGAAGCGGGCGGCCTGGAAGTGGGCCGGGCCGTCGCCGGGGCCGAAGGTCCAGTAGCGGTTCCAGAGGAAGTTGTTGGTGACGGCAACGCAGAAGGCGCCGACCGCCGCGACCGCGTGGTGGACGCCGAAGCTGCCCGCCAGCAGGGCGAAGACGGCGAGGTTGATCAGGTAGCCGGAGCCGCCGACGAGGCCGAATTTGCACAACTGGACCCAGCTGGCGGGGCGGCGGGCGGCGGCGCTGATCCGATAAGCGAGTTCGGTGGCGGGGCTCATCGCGACGGGTCAGGTTAGCGAGAGGGCCGGGTGCGCCCGCGATCCGCGTAGTCTCCCGCTCCGATGCGGGCAAGGACTGCAACCGTGGCGGCCGTCGCGCTGGCCGCTGCCGCCGTGACGCTGGCGCTCATCTTCGGCGGCAAGGAGAGCTCCAACGCCGCCCAGACGGCGAGCGGCCGGGTGCCGGGCGAACCGTCGGTGGAAGTCATCTCCCCCCGCAACGGCGCCCGCCAGACCGCCCGAGCGGTCGTCGTAAAGGTCGGGGTCGAGAACTTCGAGCTGGCGCCGCAGCAGTTCGGCCGCGAACCGCAACTAGGCGAGGGCCACCTCCGCTTCAGCCTCAACCGCGTCCCCGACTGCGTCGACCCGAAGAAACTCGAAGACGCAATCAACAGCCCGCTCGGCAAAGGCCGCTTGCAGGGGAGCTCCTTCGACTACGCCAAGTACGCGGGGCCGAACGGGGCCCTGGCCGAGCGGATCGGCAGCGCCGGCAGCTACTCCCCCGCCACTCGGCCCGAGATCTACTACCACGACCTCCCCCCCGGCTTCTACCGCCTGATCGTCAACCTCGCCCAGAACAACGGCGCCGCCACCCAGGTCCACGACGTCACCAACTTCCAGATCCTGCAGCCGCCGGGCCACCACGCGAAAAAGTGCGAAGACGGCAAAGTGCCGAGCGCCAAGGCCGCGGCACGCCTGGAATAAGGCAGGTCAGACTTCGAGGCTGCAGGCTTCGCCGCCGGATTCGTTGGAGGCGCTGATTCCGGAGTGGCCTTCCCAAACGATCCTGACCACCGTCGCGATCGGTTCGGAGGAGCTGCCGGTCGTCGATGCGCCGTTGACGGTCACGCTGAAGGAGGTGGCGCAGATGTTGAGGACCAGTTCCTTTGCGAACGCCCTGCGACCACGTCGCGGGCGGGCGGGCGGCAGCCGGTGCCATTCGCTGAAGATCTTTCCATCCACTTCTGCTCGAACCGGGCAGGGCCCGTCGCGCCCACAGAAATAGTTGAATGCCATCCGCTGTCCAAGGAGGCTTTCGCATGCGGAGGACCCGCTGCGCTGGTCGAAGAGTCCTCCGGCGACACGGGGGCGTATCACCGTCCAGGGCAGGACGTCGCCCAGCTTGCAGCTCGCCTGGCCGGCGAACATCACCCTCGCCAGCGCCGACGGCCCGACCTTGATCAGCACCTTGGGCTTGAGGCGGAAGGGCCGCGGGCCGCGGACGACGTTCTTGCCGACGAGCACTTCTCCGAATTCCCTGCAGAGCCAGTCGGAGACTTCATCGCCACCGCATTCCCCGGCCGAGGAAGTTGCCGCCATCGAGACCCGCTCGGTGCTCATGAACCCGCCCGACAGCAGGCCGACCACGGCGAGCGCGAGCGCGAACCTGACGAGAGGATTACGCATCTTCTTCGCCCCCTGAGAAGCGAGCCTGGAGCATCGCCCCGAGCGCAGCCAGCCAGAACGCGAGGAAGGTGCTGAAGATGACCCACCAGGCGTTCTTCAGTCCCTCGAATCGGCTTGGCAGTTGCTCGTCGCCGTCCATCTCGGCGGCCCCCACCTCCGGCCCCGTCACCGTCAGTTCGTCGCCCTGGGGAGGGATCGAATCGAACATCCCGACTCGGAGGTCGGAGGAGGGTGCGCGCAACTTCACGGCTTCATGGCTGTGCCGGATTTCGTGCGTGTCGCTCGCGACGGTCAGCGAGCCGGCGTCAACGACGGTCCCCACTTCACTGCCGGCCACGTGGAGCGAAAGGTCCTTGGTGCCGTCGAAGATGAGGTTCGGAGCCTCTCCGGCTACAGCCCCGGCTCGAAGCCGAAGCAGCCGCCCCCCGGGCACGCAGGAGGCAGATACCGGCTGCGCGGGGAGCACGAGGTCGAAGTGATCTTCGCTGAGGCATTCGAATGAGACACGGACTCCGCCCGCGCTCGGTTTCAGCGTCCAGACGGGAAGGGCCTGGGGGCCGATCGCCGAAGCACCCGCCGCCAAGCCGAGGGAGGCGGGTCTCGTAAAGCCGATCCTGAACGAGGCGGCATGTCTCCAGTCCACCGACACGTCTGGAAGGGCGAGTGAATGCCCGCGTGCGCAGATGCCGGCGATGCTGCTTTCGAGGGCGCGGCAGGTCGAATCCGCCACCGGGATGAGGAGGGTCACCACTGGTATCGCCTGCTGCCCAGGCTGTGATGAGAAGGAGGCGAGTCTCAGGGTCCGCGCCTGAACCCTCAACTGGTGCTTCCCTGCCCCATCGATACCGCTGACCACGAGCCTTTCCCCGGCACTCGGGAGGCCCGCCTGGAGCGATGCTTCCGCCGTGGGGTGTTCTTCTTCCGCCCGACCCCGAACCAAAAAGAGAGCAGCCAACACCAGGGTCAGCCCGGCGACGCTCGTCTCTCGCCAGTCGAGGGGCCAATTGCGCGCATGGGAGATCGGCCCCCGCCCTGCCGAAAGCATTCCCGTCAGTTTAGGTTCTTTTTGCAAACCCAGGCGTAGGAAACCCAATACTTCACTTTGTATAGTCGGTGGTCGATGCGTACCTACCGCCGACTGATGGGATACCTCCGCCCCTACCGGACGCAGCTGTGGGGATCGCTGGTCTTCGCCTGGGCGGCGATGGGGATGACGGTGCTGATCCCGTGGCTGATCGGCAAGGCGGTCAACGCGATCGAGGGCGGGAACAAGCCCGACCTGCTGCCGCTGGCGCTGGCGATCATCGGCGCCGGCATCCTGCGGCTGGGCCTGACGGTGGTCCGGCGCCTGGTCGCCGGCAAGGTCTCGCTGGCGGTCGAATTCGACCTGCGCCAGCAGTTCTACGCCCACCTGCAGCGGCTCGACCTCGGCTTCTTCGACGGGCAGCAGACCGGGCAGTTGATGTCGCGGGCGACGGTCGACCTGCAGGCGATCCGCTTCTTCCTCGGCTACGGGCTGATCTTCATCACCCAGAACCTGCTGACGATCACCCTGGCGGCGTTGGTGATGATCATCGTCAACCCGCTGCTGGCGCTGGTGGCGCTGATCCCGGCGCCGTTCGTCGTCCTCACCGCCAGCCGCTACAACCTGCTCTCGCGGCCGGCGCAGCAGGAGGTCCAGCAGCGGATCGCCGAGCTGACCGCGGAGGCGGAGGAGAACGTCTCCGGCATCCGCATCGTCAAGGCCTTCGCCCGCGAGGAGCACCAGTACCGCCGCTTCCAGCGCGCCGTCGCCCGCGTCTTCGACCAGAGCATCTACGCGACCAAACTGCAGGCCACCTTCTCGCCGCTGATCGGGCTGCTGCCGCAGATCGGCATCGCCCTGGTGTTGCTGATCGGGGGTCGTGAGGTCATCAACGGCAGCCTCAGCCTCGGCGCCTTCGTCGCCTTCTACACCTACGTGCAGATGCTGGCCGGGCCGATGCGCTCGCTGGGGATCGCCCTGGGGATGGCCCAGCGCGCCGTCGCCTCCGGCAACCGCATGTTCGAAATCATCGACCGCGAACCGGCGATCCAGAGCCCGCCCGAGGCCCCGCCGCTGCCGGAAGGCGGCGGCGCCGTCGAGCTGCGCGGCGTGACGCTGCGCTACGACGGCGGCTCCCCCTCCCTGGCGGGCGTCGACCTGGCCGTCGAGGCCGGGAAGACGGTGGCGCTGGTGGGACCATCCGGGTCGGGGAAGACCAGCCTGGTCGGGCTGATCGCCCGGTTGTACGACCCGAGCGAGGGGGCGGTCCTCGTCGACGGCGCCGACGTGCGCTCCGTCGACGTCGGCTCGCTGCGCTCGCAGATCGCCTTCGTCGCCGACGACAGCTTCCTCTTCACCGCGACCGTCGCCGAGAACATCGCCTACGCGCGGCAGGAGGCGACGCTGGAGGAGATCGAAGCCGCCGCCCGCCGTGCCCAGGCCGACGGCTTCATCCGCGAACTTCCCGATGGTTACGAGACCCGCGTCGGCGAGCGTGGCCTCACCCTCTCCGGCGGCCAGCGCCAGCGGGTGGCGATCGCCCGCGCCCTGCTCGCCGACCCGCGCATCCTCATCCTCGACGACGCCACCTCCTCGGTCGACGCCACCACCGAGGCGGCGATCAAAGCGGGGCTGCAGGAGGCGATGGCCGGACGGACGACCTTCATCATCGCCCACCGCCTCTCCACCGTCTCGCTCGCCGACGAGATCGTGGTGATGGACGCGGGAACGATCATCGACCGCGGCAGCCACGAGGAGCTGATGGAGGGCTGCGGCTTCTATCGCGAGATCGCCGAGCACGGCCTCGCCGACTCGGTCTTCCTCCAGCACGACCTCGAGGGGCGCGAGGAGATGGCGAAGCTGTGATCAACCTGCGCGACATCGGCCGGCTCTTCCGCGACCTCTGGCGCCTGGTCCGCGGCCAGGACCAGCGCGCCCGCAAGGTGCGCTGGATGATCGGGCTGTTGCGGCCCTATCGGACCCGCATGATCCTGATGCTCATCGCGCTCCTCCTGGAGACCGGCGCCGCGCTTGCCCCTCCCTTCCTGCTGGGGAAGGCGATCGACAGCGGCATCAGGGCGGGCGACGTCGGCGCGCTCGACCTGATCGTCGCCGCCTTCGTCCTCTCCATCGTCATTTACGCGGTCGCCACCTTCTGGGAGAGCTACCTGGTCGGCTGGGTCGGGACGCGGGCGCTGCAGGACCTGCGCGAGCGGATCTTCTCCCACCTGCAGACGATGTCGATCGGCTTCTTCACCCGCCGCAGCCCGGGGGTGCTGATCTCGCGGATGACCAACGACGTCGAAGCCCTGAACCAGCTGGTGACCAGCGGCCTGGTGACGATCTTCTCCAGCACGCTGACGCTGGTCGGGGTGGTGGTGATCATGCTCTTCCTCGACGTCAAGCTGGCGCTGATCACCTTCGTCACCTTCCCGCTGCTGGGGGTGGCGAGCGTCGTCTTCCGGATCGTCTCCGCCGGCACCTACCGCGCCACCCGCGAGCGGATCGCTGCGGTCACCGCCTACCTGCAGGAGACGCTCAGCGGGGTGCGGGTCGTCCGCAGCTTCGGCCAGGAGAACCGCCACCAGACCGAGATGACCGTGCTGAACGAAGAGAACCGCGACGTCAACATGAAGACCGTCTACCTCAACGCCTCCTACTTCCCGGCGGTCGAACTGCTGGCGGCGGTGGGGACGGCGGTGATCCTGCTCTACGGCGGCAGCCAGGCGATCGAGGGGGCGATCGAAGTCGGCGTCGTCGTCGCCTTCGTCGGCTACCTGACCCGCTTCTTCGAACCGATCCAGGAACTCTCCCAGCTCTACACGACCTACCAGCAGGGGATGGCGGCGCTGGACAAGATCTTCGACCTGCTGGACACGGCGCCGGACATGGTCGACGCGCCCGGCGCGATCGACCCGGGGACGCTGCGGGGGGAGATCGAGCTCGACGGCGTCTGGTTCTCCTACTGCGACGAGGGGGAGCCGAGCGAAGCCGACTGGGCGCTGCGCGACGTCGACCTCCACGTGCCGCCGGGCCAGACGCTGGCGCTGGTCGGCGCCACCGGGGCGGGCAAGTCGACCTTCGCGAAGCTGGTCGCGCGCTTCTACGACCCGCAGCAGGGGACGGTGCGCGTCGACGGCCACGACCTGCACGGGGTGCAGCAGCGGGCGCTGCGGCGCCAGCTCGGCATCGTCCCCCAGGAGGGCTTCCTCTTCAGCGGCAGCGTGCGCGAAAACGTCGCCTTCGGGCGGCCGGAGGTGAGCGAGGAGGAGATCGAAGCGGCGATCGCCGCCGTCGGCGCCACCGAGTTCGTCAAGGCCCTCCCCCAGGGCCTCGACACCGAAGTCGGCGAGCGCGGCATCCAGCTCTCGGCCGGCCAGCGCCAGCTCGTCGCCTTCGCGCGCGCCCTCCTCGCCGAACCCCGCATCCTCATCCTCGACGAGGCCACCTCCAACGTCGACGTCCGCACCGAGAAAACGATCGAGCGCGGCCTCGAGCGCCTCCTCCACGGCCGCACCGCCATCGTCATCGCCCACCGCCTCTCCACCATCCGCCGCGCCGGCAAGATCGTCGTCCTCGAGCACGGCAAGATCGCCGAGCAGGGCACCCACGACGACCTGATCGCGGCGGGCGGGCCGTACTCGAAGCTCTACGGCGCCTGGTCCGAATCGGCTGCCTGAGCAAGCACTGCGGTAGAGGGGTCCGGTCGTCCTCCGCGGGAATTTGTCGCGCCCCTATCGGGGCATGCTCCCTGGAGATGCTGCCCTCCTATGGAGGGCAGGAATCAGATTGCATATCGCCGCTTCGCGAACATTCCCGCGGAGGACGACCGGACCCCTTTCCAGCACGCATCGGGGGACGGCAGCTCGGATCCTGGAGGCGCTTCCGAGTTTGAGCACACCCTGGTGTGTCGAAAATCGGAAGCGCGTCAGATCGGTTCGAAGATCGGCGGCTGTCTGGGAGGGGTGGGTGTCCCTCTCGCGCCCGGCGTCCTGTTCCTCGCACAGACCACTCGGCGAGAGACTGCTTACTTAAAGGCGAGGAACCCAGGAAGCGAGAGGGACACCCACCCCTCCCCCACCACTCCGAGATTTGGTGCCCTATAGGGGCCCAAAGTTCGGAGTCGCGAATCAGCCGGGTCCTACTCCGCCCGATTCGGAGCCACCCGTTTCGCCTCCACCGCCCGTTTCGGGCGCTACTTCGGCGCCGCCGCCGGCGCCGCCGGTTTCAGGGGCGGCTTCTTCTTCGGGGACGATTTCTTCTTCGGGGGCCGCTTCTTCGAATTCTGGTTCGGCTTCGACGCCGCCTTCTTCTTCTGGCGCGCCTTCGGGTTCTTCGCCGGTGCCGGAGGTGCCGCTGGGCGTCACCGCGCCAGGCCCTTCGCTGCACTGTTCGAAGCCGTAGATTTCCGCCTGGGTCTGGAATTCTTCAAGCGCCGGGGTCGCTTCGGTCGCCGCTTCGCCGAGCGCGGCGGTGTCTTCGCGTTCGGCGGCTAGCTTCACTTCGCCCTCGACCTTGGCCAGCTCTTCCGCCGCTTCGGAGAACTTCATGTAGCTGCCGTCGTCGCCTTCGGGCGTCCCCAGTTCCTGCAGCCGTTCGACCATCCCCGTGTAGAGGTTGGCGGTTTTTTCGATCGTTTCCGGCACCGCGCCTTCTTCGGGTTCGGAGTCCAGCGCCCCGACCGCGGCGTTGGTCTCGGCGCAGACGTCGTCGCCCTGTTCGATCAGCTCGGCCTTCGTCAGCTTTTCCGGTTCTTCGGTGGTCGTTGCCGCCGTCGTTTCGGTTTCGTCGCCACCACCGCCGCAGCCGGCTATCGCCAGCGCGACCAGCGCGGCGAGCAGGAGCAGGATCGTCTTGTTCTTGTTGCCGGAGAAGCTCACGTGGGTGGCGACGCTAGCAAAGCGATTCGACGGCTTTGCAGGGGTTCAACGAAGCTGCGGCCCAGGGACTCGAACCCCGACTACCTCGTCCAGAGCGAGGCGTGCTGCCATTACACCAGGCCGCAACGGCTGTTCTCAGGATATCGACGCAAGATCGGCGGCGGGGTCTTCGAGCTGCGCCACCGCCCCGGACACGTCGACTCCCTCGGCCAGCATCCGCCGCGCCTCGGCCAGGTCCTCCGAGCGCCCGACGCTGAGGCAGCCGGCGACGCGGCCGCCCTGCAGGTACCAGACCGAGAACTCGCCGCCGTCGCGATCGCCGCGCCAGACTTCCCGGTCCCATTCGTAAGCCGGGCCGACGTACTCGAGGCTCGCCCAGTCGGCGAGGTCGCTGAAGAAGTAGGGGACGACGTCGTAGTCCTCGTCGGCGCCGAGCATGTTGGCGGCGGCCCTGGCCCCCTGCTGCATCGCCACGTCCCAGTGCTCGACGTGGATGCGGCGGCCGTGGACGACGCTCTCGTAAGAGCAGCAGTCGCCCGCCGCGTAGATCCCCGCGGCCGAGGTCTGCAGCTTCGAGTCGCAGACGATGCCGCCGTCGCCGACCTCGAGCCCCGCACGCTGCGCCAGCATCGCGTCGGGCCGCACCCCGGCGCCGACGACGACCGCGTCGCACTCGACCGACAGCCCGCTCTCGGCGATCACCGCCTTGACCCGCCCGTCGCCCTCGAAGGCGCTCAGGGTCTCGCCGCCGTGGAACGTCACGCCGTTCTCCTCCAGCCGCCCCTGGAACCAGCGCCCGGCCTCCTCGCCGAAGGTCCGCGACAGGGCCACGTCCTCCATCGCGATGATCGTGCACTTCGTCCCCCGCGCGGTCAGCGAGGCGGCGACCTCGCAGCCGATGTAGCTGCCGCCGATCAGGACCACGTGCTCGGCCCCCTCGGCGTCGGCGCGGATCGCATCCGAGTTGCCGAACGCGCGCAGGTAGTGGATGCCCTCGTTCTCGGCGCCCTCGACGCGGAGGATGTTGACCATCGCCCCGGTCCCGATCAGCGCCTTGGCGAAGCCGACCTCCTCCCCGCCCTGGACCTTCGCCGTCCGGTTCTCGACATCGAGCGACATCACGTTGCGCCCGGTCAGCAGCTCGACCCCGTTCTCCCCGTACCAGGAGGGCGGATTCACGTAGGCGTCCTCACGGCTTGCCTCGCCGCGCAGGTACTCCTTCGAGATCGGCGGCCGTTCGTAGGGCGGCTCGGGCTCGCGCCCGACCAGCAGGATCGAGTCGTCGGCGCCGCGCCGGCGCAGCTCCGCAGCGCAGTGGGCGGAGGCCATGCCCCCGCCGATCAGCAGGAAATCGACTTCACGATCGGCCATCGCAGAAAGCTCCTATCCGGTTGGTGTCCGAACCCCTACCCGGTTAGCGTCCGTTGCTACAGCGGTCTTACCCGCCATCAGCCCCGTTGCCCGCGGGGCCGAAGAGCGCCTTCAGGTCGTCCTCTTTGCCCGGGTCGAGCACGGCGAGCACCTCGTCGCCCTCCTCCAGCACCGTGTCGGCGCTGGGCACGAAGCCCTTGCCCGCCCGCAGGACCGAGATCAGCAGGCTGCCTTCGGGCATGTGCAGGTCGCCGACGCGGCGCCCGGTCACGCCGGAGTCCTTGCCGAGCAGCATCTCGATGATCTCCAGCTGCTCCTCCTGCAGGTCGAGCAGGTGGACCAGCCCGTACTCGGGCACCTCGTGCTCGAGCAGGCGCAGGATCAGGTCGGTCGCCGAGACCGAGGGTTTGATCCCCAGCAGGTCGAAGTGGCGACGGTTGCGCGGGTTGTTGACGCGGGCGATGATCTGGTCGACCAGGTACTTCTCCTTCGCCACCTGGCAGATCAGCATGTTGTCCTCGTCGTCGCCGGTGACCGCGATCACCATGTCGGCGCGCTGGATCCCGGCCCGCTCCAGCACCCAGAGCTCGGAGGCGTCGCCGTAGGAGACGTTGTGCTCGAGCTCCTGCTCGACGGTCAGGTAGCGGCGTCGGTCGCTCTCGATCAGGGTCACCTCGTGGCCTTTGTCGAGCAGCTCCCGAGCCAGGTTCCATCCCACCTTGCCCGCTCCGACGACGATGATGTACATGCTCTTTCCGAATCTCCTTTAGACCGTCGCCGCGGCGTCGTCGGCCGCCCCGCCGCGATCGGCAGCCTCGCGCACCGCGCTCTCCAGCATGTCGATCGCGACCCGGGTCGGGCAGACCGTGTGCAGGCCCTGGCGCTGGTACCACTCGGCCCGCAGCGGGTCGAGCACCCGCGCGACCACCGTCGGCACCTCGTAGCGGCGCTGGGCGATCTGGGCGATGACGATGTTGGTGTTGTCGCCGTCGGTGGAGGCGATGAAGACGTCTGCCTGCTCGATCCCGGCGGCCTCCAAGGCCTCGGTCTCCAGCCCCGCCCCGACCGTGAACTGGCCACCGAGGTCCTCCCAGCTCTTCTCCAGGCCGACCTCGAGCCGCGCGTGCGACTCCGGGTCCTCGTCGAGGCAGGAGACGGAGTGGCCCTCGCGGAGCATCGCCCGCGCCACCGAGGAGCCGACGCGGCCGCAGCCGACGATCAAGACGAACATGGGCGGGATACTAGAGGCAGCGGGGGGCTACTCAGGTTCCGGCGGAGCCGTGAGCAGGACCCGACAGGGGGCTTTCTTCAGCACGTACTCGGTCGCCGCCCCGATCTCGGCCGGCTTGGCGGCGCCGATGCCGCCGAACACGCCGCCGCCGCGGATCTTCGTCGGTGGCTCGCCGCCGATCACGATCGCTTCCGCATGGCCCCGCCGCGCCGCCTCGAGGATCCCGGCGCCGACCTTGCGGGCGCGGATCACGTCGGTCGTCACCTCGACGTCCTCGTACTCCTCCCCCACCTCGCGCGCCCGCTCCAGCGCCCGCCGCGCCTGCTCCTCGCGCTCCTTCGGCAGCTTTGCGTCGAGCGGCAGCGTCAGCGGCACCTCGATCACGTAGACGACGTCGAGCCGCGAGGTCCCCTCGTCGCGATTCCCGTCGGCGTCGGCCGCCGCCAGCCGCCCGGCGGTGGCGACGATGTCGTCGTCGAACCTGGTCCCGAAAACCGGCACGAGGATGTTGCTGAATTCGATCTCCGGCACCTGCTTGGTCAGCGCCCGCTCGGTGACCGAGACCCGCTTGGTCAGCGTCGTCCCCTCGAAGACCTTGCGGTAGACGACGTAGAAGACGAGGCCGAAGGCCATCCAGCCGAGCCCGACCCAGCGCGCGGTCGAGTGGTAGGCGAGGACGCTGATGAAGGCGAGGCCGCTGAGGACGGCGGCGACGATCGCCGGCAGCGGCACGGTGGCGACGCCCCAGTGGAACCCGAAGGGGATCCGGAACGGCCGCCGCCGGTCAGGTTCCTTCACCCGCAGGCGGATGATCGAGAGGTGGGCGATCGTGATCGCCAGCGTCGCCCCGAAGGCGTAGATGCTGGCCAGCAGCTTGACGTTGGTGGGGATGACGAGGCCGATCGCGATCACGCCGCTGATCGCGATCGCCACGTAGGGGGTGGCCGTGCGGTGGTCGAGTTTGCCGAGCCAGCTGGGAATCTGGCGGTTGATCGCCAGCGTGTAGATGTGGCGGGAGACGCCGAGCATCGAGGTGCTGGCGGCCCAGATCAGCACCGGCGTGGCGACCACCATGACCAGCCAGCGCATCGTGTCGGCGACCCAGGCCGGGTGGTACTGCGAGACCACCCCCAGCACCGGCTCCTCGACGAACTCGCCGCCGAGCGCGGTGTGCAGGCCGTCGGGGCCGGCGACCACCGGCACCGCCATCAGCGCGATCGCCGCCATCAGCGCGTAGACGAGCGGGACGCCGATGGCGCCGATCGCGGCGACCCGACGCAGGTCGTCGCGGCTGACGTCGATGTCGGGCGCGAGGTCGGAGGCGGCCTCGATCCCGGCGTAGGCGAGCATCGCCACCACTGCGGCGTAGACGACGTCCTTGAAGCCCGGCGAGGTGAAGAGGTCGATGTGTTCGGTCAGCCGGTCGGGGTGCATCACGACCAGCGCCCCGACCACGATCACCGCCAGCTGCAGACCGAGGTCGGCGAGGGCTAGGAAGACCAGCGAGGCCTGGCGCTCGCGGCCGGTGACGTTGAGGATGTTGAGGACGCAGACCCCGACGATCACCGCCGTTGCGATGCCGATCTCCCAGCCCGGGTCCGCGAAGTCGCCCGAGATCGGCTCCAGGTAGTGCGGCACCGAGATCGCCGCCAGGGCGATCACGATCAGGTAGTCGATCAGGATCGCCCAGCCGGCGATGAAGGCGATCAGCTCGTTGAAGGCGTGGCGGGCGAAGGTCGAGGAGCCGCCGCGCTCGCGGAACATCGCCCCGCCCTCGACGTAGGTGAGAGTGGTCAGGCCGAAGAGCAGGCCGGCGGCGAGGAAGATCAGCGGCGTCAGGCCGAGGCCGCGGTCGGCGACGACGCCGAGGGCGAAGTAGATCGAGAAGCCGACCGCCGAGTAGGCGGCGGCGAAGAGCCAGGGGACGCCGAGGCCGCGGTCGAGGATCGGCTCGGCGCGGGGCTCCTCGGGCCGGCGCGGGCTCTCGGCTCCGCTCTCGGCCGGGGTGCGGCCGTCGCCGCTCGCGCCGTCGCTCATCTGCCCATCCTCGCGCCCGCCCAGAGGCGGCCGACGCCGACGCCGACGAAGGCGAGCCCCATCAGGAAGCCGAGCGAGAGCGGACCGCCGCCGTTCGCGAGGGTGACGACCAGCACCGCGAGGCCGACCGCGATGAAGACGAGCGAGAAGGCGCGGACGGCGCCGCGGTAGACCCGTTCGCCGCTCACGGCACCATCTCCGCCAGCGCTGCGCCCGGGATCGCCTGCGGCTTTTCGGTCGGGTCGGAGACGATGATCACCCGGCAGGGGCGCTCGCTGAGGATCGTCTGCAGGGTCTTGTCGTACTGCGGCGCGCCGTTGCGGTAGCTGAGGCCCATGACGATCGCCTCCGCCTTGATCTCGGCCGCCTCCTCGGAGACCGAGTAGCCGGCCTGGCCGGGCCTCACCCGCGACACGTGGCCGGTCACGCGCTGGCCGCCGATCAGCTTCGCCTCCTCGATCTTGCTCTGCGCTTCGCCCTCCTGTTCGGGCATCTCCGCCTTCAGCGGCAGGTTCGAAGGCACCGTCATCATCGAGTGGACGTGGATGCCGCGGCGGCGCTTGCCGGCGAGCTTGATCGCGGTCGCGACCATCTCCGGCGAGAACTCTTCGTCGTCCTCGAAGGCGACCAGCACGCTTCTGTACTCGACCTCCTCGACCCCGAGCGGCTCCGGCAGAACCACCTTCACCGTCTGGGTCAGCGGCAGCCGCTGGTTGCGGCGGTAGAGGACGTAGACGGCGATGCCGAGCACCATCCAGCCGGTGCCGACGAAGAGCGTGCGCGGGTTCAGCGCCATGACGACGATCCAGGCGGCGAAGGTGCCGAGGCCGCCGAGGACCGCCGTGATCGGCACGTCGAAGCCGAAGGCGCGGACGTTGCCGAGCGGCTTCCAGGTGCGCTCGCGATCGGGGTACTTGCGGCGCAGCTGGATCACCGCGACGTGGGCGATCGTGAACGAGAGCATCGCTCCGAACGAGTACATCGTCGCCAGGAAGTCGGTCTGCCCCGGCAGCAGGGTGACGATCGCGATCGCGCCGAAGATGAGGATCGCGATGTAGGGGGTGCGGTACTTGGGGTGGACCTGGCGCAGGGCCTCGGGCAGCTGGCGGTGCTGGCCCATCGAGTAGGTGAGGCGGGAGACGCCGATCAGGCCGGCGTTGGTGGCGATCAGCAGGATCACCGCCGCGAGCACGCCGACGTAGTAGCGGAGGATTTCGGTCGGGCCGTGGGAGAGGCCGAGGTTCTCGACGATGCCGAGGATCGGGTCGTCGGCGAACTTCGAGCCGAGCGCGGTCGTGTATTCGCCGCCGTGGTGGACGACCGGCATCGCCGAGAGGGCGACGATCGGGATCAGCAGGTAGAGCCCGAGCACCGCGGCGACGACGAGGCCGACGCTGCTCGGGATCGTGCGGGCGGCGTCTTTGGCCTCCTCGGCCATGTTGGAGATCGTCTCGATCCCGGTGTAGGCGATCATCCCGACCGCGATCCCGAGCGCAAAGTCGCTCCAGGTCGGGGCGACGCCGAGGTGGACGTTGTCGACCAGGATCGTCGGGCTGAGGACGAGGACGATGCCGATCCCGACCAGCACCACCTGGGTGGCGAGGTCGGCGATGGCGAGGACGAGGTTGAGTTTCGCCGACTCCTCGGTGCCGCGGATGTTGATCAGGGCGAGGGCGACGATCAGGGCGGCGCCGCCGATGATGTCGCCGGGGCTGTCGCCGAGCCAGGGCCAGAAGACCGCCAGGTAGTGGGGCACGAAGAAGGCCGAGATCGCGACCGTGATCGTGTAGTTGAGCATCTGCCCCCAGGCGGCGATGAAGCTGACCATCTCGTTGAAGGCGTGGCGGGCGAAGCTGGAGGAGCCGCCGGCCTCGGGGTACATCACCGTCGCCTCGGCGTAGGTGGCGGCGGTGGCGGCGAAGATCAACCCGGAGATGACGAAGGCGATCGGGGTGAGGCCGAGGGCGAAGGCGGCGGTGACGCCGAGGGCGTAGTAGATCGAGGAGCCGACGTTCCCGTAGGCGGCGGAGAAGAGGGCGCCGACGCCGTGGACACGGCTCAGCGATTCGTCTCTGGGGATCCGCTGGGCCAATTCAGGTCGTGCTCGGAGGGGTCACTCAGACCGAATATACGGACGCGACGGGCGCTCGCCGCACATGCGCTCGTGATAGTTGAGACACACTCGTGCAGCCGCAGAGGCCGAGGGTCAGCTCGAGCTCGGCTCGCAGCAGCTCCAGCACCTCGGCGACGCCCTCCCTGCCGGCGGCGGCGAGGCCCCAGAGGGCGGGTCGGCCGACGAGGACGGCGTCGGCGCCGAGGGCGAGCGCGGTGGCGACGTCGATGCCGCGGCGGATGCCGCCGTCGACGAGCAGCGTGCCGCGGCCTTTGACCGAGTCGGCGATCTCCGGCAGGGCGTCGGCGGTGGCGAGCGAGCGGTCGAGCTGGCGGCCGCCATGGTTGGAGACGACGACCCCGGCGGCGCCGTGCTCGAGCGCCAGCTCGGCGTCCTCGGGGGTGAGGACCCCCTTGACCAGGACCGGCACGCTGCACTCGGAGGCGAGGTCCTCGACGTCGGCCCAGGTGAGGGCGTGGTTCATCAGCGCGAAGGTGTCCTCGATCGAGAGGGACTTATCGCCGCCGACGGCCGCGGTCAGGCTCGGCGTCCCCAGCTCCCGCGGCAGCGTGAAGCCGTTGCGGCGGTCGCGCTCGCGGTTGCCGCCGGGAGGAGCGTCGGCGGTGACGACGATCGCCTCGAAGCCGGCCTCGATCGCCTCCTCCATCAGCGCCCGGGTGACGCCCTCGTCCTTGAAGGCGTAAAGCTGGAACCAGCGGCGGCCGCCCGGCGCGGCGGCGGCCACCTCGGCGGGGCGGGTGTTCGCGAGGGTCGAGAGGCACATCACGGTGCCCGCCGCGGCGGCCCCCGCGGCCATCCCCGACTCGGCTTCGGGGTGCGCCATCCGCTGATAGGCGACCGGCGCCACCAGCACCGGCATCGCCACCGGCCCCCCCAGCACCTCGGCGGCGGTCGAGACCGCGCGGACGTCGTTCAGCACCCGCGGCCGCAAGCGCCAATGGCCCCAGGCCTCGACGTTCTCCCGCAGGGTGATCTCGTCGCCCGCCCCGCCGGCGAAGTAGTCGAGCGGCCCCGGCTCGAGCTTCTCGGCGGCGAGCCGCGCGAAATCGGCGACGTTGATCGGCCCGTGGTCCACGGGCGCGACCCTAGCGCGCTGGGGCGCCACTCCAGCGCTCAGCGACGGCCGTGATGCGGCTTCGGGATCTTGAACTTCGCGACAGCCGCCGAGGAGTCGACGTTGCCGGCGGCGTCCACGGCGATGACCCGGAAGGCGTGCCCACCCGGTTTCAGGTGCTTGAACGTTCGCGGCGAACCGCAGGGCTTGAATTCACCCTCGTCGAGCCGACAGAAGAAGCCCTGCGCGGTCTCCGAAGCGGAGAACCAGAACGTCGCGCTGCGGGTGGCGATCCGGAGCCGGCTCTTGTCGATCTTGGTCTCCGGGGCGGTGGTGTCGGGAGACGGGCCCGATGCAGGAGGTGACGACGAGGACGGGTTAGAGGGGAGCGGCGGCAGTTCGGCGGTGATGTTGAGGTTGAAGCTCGCCATCGACGGTTCGGTCGCCGCCATCTTCGGAGTCCCGTAGACGGAGATCCAGTACGCGGTGCCCCCGTTGACCGTCACTTCGGCTGACCCCGTTGCCGCAAGCATCTCGTCTTCCATGCCGAAGCCTCCGCTGAACAGGGCGAAGTTCAGGCCCAGCCCGCAGCACGGCCCGCCGATGCGGTATTTCGCCGTCTCCGGCGGAGTCCAGCGGTACCAGACGGATGCGCCCGAGTTGGTGCCGTACGGAAACTCGCCCGGCTCGGTGGTTGCGTTCCAGTTATAGCCCTGCGTGAAGACCCCGTAGAAGCGAGCGCCGCCGGGGTCTTCGGTCACCGGCGCGTCCAACACCGTCGCATCGGCGAAGTCGTCATTCGTAGGCGGGGGCGTCGATTCGATCCGCAGGGCGACGCTCCCTTGAGTCGTCGGCGGTTCGGCCGGGGGCATGTAGAACGCATTGCCGTCGACGCCGATCACGTACTTGGTGCCACCGGTCGCCTTGAACGTGTACTCGCGTTCCCCTCCGCAGATCCGCGGGCCTTCGGCGGCATTTCCACTCGCCACCTTCGTCAGGCTCGTGAGTTCGGTCCCGGTGAAGATGCCGATCACCGCCGGGATTTCACTGTCACAAGCACCGATCGTCACCCATCCCGACGCTTCCGCCTCCCATTCGAACCAGATCGAGTGCCCAGCGGCGAAAGGCGAGATGTTCTCCCCCGTCTCTTTCGTCGCTTCCACGTTCGACCGCGTAGCTTCGATCGGCAGCACACCGCTCAGCGCCTCGCGGTTCGCGAAGTCATCGTTGGCCGGCGGCGCCGCCAGCGCGCTCGTCGGCACCGCGCACAAGGCAAGCACCAGCGCCGCCACAACCTTGGTCCCCCACCTCATCGGCTTCAGCCTACCGACGCTCGAGGCCGAAATTCCACCCTCAATGCCTTGGTGAGCCGGCGGGCGGCGTTCCCGGAGGCGGCGCCGGTCCCCAGCTTTCGCGACCGTCGGAGGTGGCGATCGGGATCTTCGGGCCCGCCATCGCCGGGGTGTCCGCCGTTACGTCGTAGACCGCCTTGACCCGGGAGAGGACCTCGCGGACGTCGCTCTTCTCGCCCTGGAAGCCGTATTCGTGCAGGTCGGAGGTCAGCCCGGTGGCGTCGATGCCGGCTTCGTCGGCGAGGAAGAGGGCGCGCGGCATGTGGAAGCCCTGGGTGACGACGACGGCGTGGCGGACGCCGAAGATGCCGCGCGCCCGCACCATCGTCTGCCAGGTATCGAAGCCGGCATGGTCCTCGAAGACGTCCTGTGGCGGCACCCCGCGGCGCACCAGCGCCATCCGCATCGTGTCCGGCTCGTCATAGCTCCACTGGCCGTGATCGCCGGAGACGAGGATCTTTTCCACCTTCCCGGCGTGCCAGAGCCGCGCTGCCTGCTTCACCCGGTCCCCCAGCATCCCGCTCATCTTCCCGTCCGGCCGCACCAGCGCCCCCGGCACGATCGCCACTTCGGCCTTCGGAACGTCAGCCACCTCCGAAGTCGAATCGCCGCCGGTCGAAAGCACATAGACGTTGGCGAACACCACCAGCACCGCCATCACCGCTGCCCCGACGAGAACGAACTTCGTCAGCCGCGGCCACCGCCGCAGCGGGTAAGTCATAGCCCTGCGCATCGCGGTCAAGCTAGCAGCGACTCGACCGGAATCGCTCAGCTTTGACCGCGAAGGGTTTCCAATGTCGAGTTTGTAGCCCTATAGGACTACAAAAGTGACATTGGAATCTTCAGCGGACGGTGGGGAGGTCACTCGCGCGACTGAGGTACCCGCAGCTAGGCGAACGAGCGCCTCTTAACCCCGAACCCCTGCAGCGGTCCGGCTGGAGGGGCGGGTGCCCCTCTCCCGACCGGCGTCCCTGATTTTCGCACCGGCCACTCAGCGAGAGCCGGCGGGTTAACGGCGAAAATCCCAGGGAGGGAGAGGGGCACCCGCCCCTCCCCCAGCCTTGGGTCCTAGAAGTGAACTATCGGGATGATGAGGATGGCGACGATGTTCGCCACCTTGATCATCGGGTTGATCGCCGGGCCGGCGGTGTCCTTGTAGGGATCTCCGACGGTGTCGCCGGTCACCGAGGCGGCGTGGGCCTCTGAGCCCTTGCCGCCGTGGGCGCCGTCCTCGATCAGCTTCTTCGCGTTGTCCCAGGCGCCGCCACCGGCGGTCATGCTGATCGCCATGAAGAGGCCGACGACGATGACGCCGATCAGGAGGCCGCCGAGCGCGTCGACGCTGAGCAGGCCGACGATCACCGGCACGACGATCGGGATCAGAGCGGGCAGAATCATCTCTTTCTGCGCCGCCAGGGTGACGATGCTGACCGTTTCGCCGTACTCCGGCTTTTCGGTCCCCTCCATGATCCCGGGGTGCTCTTTGAACTGTTTGCGGACCTGCTCGACCACCTGTCCGCCGGCACGCCCGACGGCCTCGATCGCCAGAGCCGAGAACAGGTAGACCATCATCCCGCCGATGATCAGCCCGATCAGGACGTCAGGGCTGGTCAGGTGGAAGAGGCTGTTGAGGTCGAACCCTGAGGGCGCCTCTTCGGCCAATTCGCTGCGGAAGGCGGCGAACAGCACCAGCGCCGCCAGGGCGGCGGAGCCGATCGCGTAGCCCTTGGTCACAGCCTTGGTCGTGTTGCCGACCGCGTCGAGCGGGTCGGTGACGTTGCGGACGTCCTCGGGCAGCTCCGCCATCTCGGCGATGCCGCCGGCGTTGTCGGTGATCGGGCCGAAGGCGTCGAGGGCGACGATCAGACCGCAGAGCGAGAGCTGGGCGACGACGGCGATGCCGATGCCGTAGATCCCGGCGAGCTCGTTGGCGCCGAGGATCGCCAGGGCGATGACGAGCGCCGGAGCGGCGGTCGCCTGGTAGCCCTGGGCGAGCCCGGCGATGATGTTCGTCGCGTGCCCGGTCTCCGATGCGCTGGCAATCGACTTCACCGGCCGGAAACGGGTCGCCGTATAAAATTCGGTGATCCCGAACAGCAGCGCCGTCACGGCCACGCCGATCACTCCGCAGAGCCAGAGGTCGGTGACGCTGACAGCCTTAGCCGCGGTATCGGCGAAACCGAGCCGCACCGGGTCGCTCATCAGCCAGTCGGTGATCGGGTAGAAGGCCGCGATCGAGAGGATCCCGGAGATCAGCAGGCCGGTGTAGAGCGCGCCCTCGACCCGGTCGCTCTTGGTGCGGACGCAGAGCGCGCCGATGATCGAGGCGATGATCGCGATGCCGCCGAGCACCAGCGGATAGATCGCGACCTCGCGGGCGTATTCGCCGGTGAAGGTGAGGACACCCAGGAGCATCACCGCGACCGTCGTGACCGCGTAGGTCTCGAACAGGTCGGCGGCCATGCCGGCGCAGTCGCCGACGTTGTCGCCGACGTTGTCGGCGATCACTGCCGGGTTGCGGGGATCGTCCTCGGGGATCCCCGCCTCGACCTTGCCGACCAGGTCGGCGCCGACGTCGGCGGCCTTGGTGAAGATGCCGCCGCCGAGACGGGCGAAGACGGAGATCAGCGAGCCACCGAAGCCGAGGCCGATCAGCGCGTCGACGGCCTCCTTGTCGCTGGAGCCGGTGATGACGAGGACGCCGTAGTAGCCGGCGACGCCGAGCAGCGCCAGGCCGACCACCAGCAGACCGGTGACCGAGCCGCCTTTGAAGGCGACGTCGAGCGCCGGCGGCACGCCACCGCGGGCCGCCTCGGCGACGCGGGCGTTGGCCCGCACCGAGACGTTCATCCCGATGAAGCCGGTGGCGCCGGAGAGGGTGGCGCCGATGATGAACCCGATCGCGGTCTTGTAGTCCTGCAGGACCAGCAGCAGGATCGCGATCGGCACGGCGACGGCGGCGATGATCGTGTACTGGCGGTTCAGGTAGGCCTGGGCGCCTTCCTGGACAGCGCCAGAGATTTCGCGCATCCGGTCGTTGCCCGCCGATTTCGAAAGCAGGCGCTGGGTTACAAGAAGTCCGTAGATAACGGCGGCGCCCGCACAGACAAGTGCGACGACCACGCCGTATTCGGTCAGAAAGTCGGTCAAGTTCCTAATCCTCCGGTGGTTTTAGCGGCGCGGGAGTCTATAGACGACGGCGGCGACACCGCTGCAAGCCCGCTCTGGAGGCTCGATTACCCGCTTCTCGGCACTCGGTTACGCCGACTGCCGAGCGTGCTCGGCGCCTGAGTAGGTGCGCCGCGTCTCCGCCACCGCGTCGCGGTAGACGTCCTCGATCGAGATGCCGTTGTCGAACGCCTCGCGGGCCCGCTCGGCCCCGTTGCGCTCCGGCAGCGATACGTCGAGCCCCAGCTGCGCCCGCGCCGGCTCGGTCCAGACCAGCACCTGCTCGAGCACAGAGCGCGTCGGCAGCTCCTCGCCGCCGCGGCGGAAGTCGATCATCCGCCCGCCGGCGCCGTGGCGGATCGCCCGCCAGAGGTTCTCCTCGATCTCGCGGTCGGCGAGCGGCGGGCCCTTGCCTTCGTAGCCGTGCTCGTCGTAGTCGAGCGCGGTCTGGGCGATGCAGGCGGCGATCAGCCCGGCCAGCGCGAACGACTCGCCCCCGCGCGTCTGCGCGTCGCAGATCCGCACCTCGACCGTGCCGAAGCTGTGGTGCGGGCGCACGCTCCACCACAGCTGGGTCGACTCGACCACCGAGCCCGCCCGCTGCAGGGCCCCGATGAAGCGCGCGTACTTGTCCCAGTCGACGAACGGCGAGGGCACCCCGCAGCGCGGGAAGGTGCGGGTGAAGATCTCGGTGCGGACGCTGTGCAGGCCGCTGTCGCGGCGGTCGAGGAAGGGCGAGTTGGCCGAGACCGCCAGCAGCAGCGGCAGCAGCTCGCGCAGCCGGTCGCAGACGGCGATCGCCCGGTCGGCCCCCCGCACCCCCATGTGCAGGTGCAGGCTCCAGGTGTTGTTGCGCTGCGCCACCCAGCCCAGTTCCTGGCGCAGGCGGTTGTAGTGCGGGGTGTCGATGATCCGTTGATCGAGGTAGTTGGCCCACGGGTGCGTCCCCATCGCCGCCAACGTCAGCCCCATCCCACCGACCAGGTCGAACAGCCGCGCCCGCCGCTCGCGCTGGCTGGACACGGCTTCGCCGAAGCTCTCCGAGCGCCCCGAGCGGATCTCGATCTCGGAGGCGATCAGCTCGCCCGCCGCCGACTCCGCCAGCACCTCGTCCTGCTGACACGCCGCCATCACGTCCTCGAAGCGATGCTCCAGCTCCAGCGTCCGCGGGTCGAGGATCGCGAACTCCTCCTCGAGGCCGATCGTGAAGTCCTGCGAGGACTCGAACTTCTCGCGGGCGAGATCGAGATCGATGGGCATCGGGCGGCTCTAGGCCAGATAGAAGTAGAGCGCGTAGAGCAGGTCGACCGCGGGGCTGGAGGTGTGGACGGTCACCTCGGGCGGCACCTGCAGCAGCTGCTCGGAGTAGTTGAAGATGATCTTGACCCCGGCCTTGACCAGTCGGTCGGCGACGTCCTGGGCCGCGTCAGCCGGCACCGCCAGCACCCCGACGACGATCTCCTCCTCGGCGACGACGTCGGTCAGGTCGCCGATGTCGCGCACGCTGAGCTCGCCGATCCCCTTGCCGACGACGGTCGGGTCGGTGTCGAAGATCGCCACCACCTGGAAGCCGTGGTCGGCGAAGATCGGCGATTTGGCGATCGCCTGGCCAAGGTTGCCCGCCCCGAAGAGGGCGATGTTGTGCTGGCCCGAGGTGCGGAGGATCTTGCGGATCTCCGAGACCAGCGAGTCGACGTTGTAGCCGACGCCCCGCTTGCCGAACTTGCCGAAGCCGGAGAGGTCGCGGCGGATCTGGGTCGGGTTGATGTGGGTGTACTCGGAGAGCTCCTGCGAGGAGATCGTCTCCCGGCCCATCTTCCGTGCCTGCGTCAGCACCTGCAGGTAGCGGGAGAGCCGCGCCGCCACGCCCAGCGAGAGCCGCTCGCCTTCGACGAACGCTCCCGCGGCGTCGAACTCCTCGATCACCTCGACCATGCCCCCACAGTATCGAGCCTGGCTTTCACCGCGGCGCCGTCCAGGATCAGCTCCGAGACCTCGACCCCGTCGACCTCGACCACCGGGATCCGCTCGAGGTAGCGCCGCAGCAACAGGTCGTTGCTCTCGATGTCGACCTCGTGCAGCGCGAAGCGGTAGCCCTCCTCGTGGAAGGCGACGATCTGCTCGATCGCCTCCTCGCAGAGATGGCAGCCCGGCCGGGAGTAGACGACGACGTCGGCCATCTAGTGGGCGACGGTGGATCTTTGGCCGCTGGCGAAGGCGTCGTAGCCGAGATAGTCGGGGTACTCGATGCGGGGGGCGTAGCGGGCGGCGGAGCCGATCATCGCCGCGTTGTCGGTGCACAGCGCGATCGGGACCAGCTTCAGCCGCACCCCCATCTCCTCGCAGAGCGCCGCCACCGCCTCGCGCAGCGGTCCGTTGGCGGCGACACCGCCGCCGAGCGCGACGGCATCCCAGTCGCCCTTCTTCAGCGCCCGCTTCAGCTTCGTCCGCAGCTGCTCGACCACCGCGGCCTGGAAGGAGGCGGCGATGTCGGCGCTGCGCTCCCGCACCCCCTCCGGGCCGAGTTCGCGACAGCGATAGAGGACCGCCGTCTTCAGGCCGCTGAAGCTGAAGTCGAGGCCCGGGTTGCGCGCCATCGCCACCGGCATCTCGAACGCCTCCGGGTCGCCCTTCTCCGCCTCCTTCTGGATCAGCGGTCCGCCGGGGTAGCCGAGCCCGAGCAGCCGGGCCGACTTGTCGAAGGCCTCGCCGGCGGCGTCGTCGAGCGTCTGGCCGAGCAGCTCGTAGCCCTCGTGGTCGCGCACCCCCGCCAGCATCGTGTGGCCGCCGCTGGCGATCAGGCAGAGGAAGGGCGGCTCCAGCGGCTCGGGCTCGAGGAAGTTGGCGGCGACGTGGCCCTGCAGGTGGTCGACCGGGATCAGCGGCAGTCGGCGGGCGGCGGCGATCCCCTTGGCGGCGCTGATCCCGACCAGGAGTGCCCCGATCAGGCCCGGCCCTGCCGTGGCGGCAACGGCTTCGACGTCGTCCAGCTTCACCCCCGCCTCCTGCAGCGCCGCCTCGACCACCGGCTCGACCAGCTCCAGGTGGTGGCGCGCCGCCACCTCCGGCACCACGCCGCCGAAGCCTTCGTGGGCTTTGGCCTGCGAGGAGATGACGTTGCTGAGGATCCGCGACCCGTCGAGGACGGCGGCGCAGGTGTCGTCGCAACTGGTCTCGATAGCTAGGAGCACTGCGAGCCCTTCAGTCCAACCACTTCAGTCCAGCCACATGATCAGGGCGTCCTCGCCGTTGTCGTGGTAGTAGCGAGGACGGACCCCGGCGGAGCGGAAGCCGAAGCGTTCGTACATGCCGATCGCGCGATGGTTGGAGACGCGGACCTCGAGCGTGAACGGCAGCTTCCCCTGCGACTCCTCGATCAGGCGCCGCATCAGCTGCCCGGCGATGCCGCCGCCGCGGCGCTCGGGCGCGACCGCGATGTTCATCAGGTGCCAGACCTGGTCGTAGCGGGAGCAGACCACGTAGCCGAGCAGCTCGTCGCCGGCACCGGCGGCGAGGCAGATCCCCGAGGGCTTGGAGAGCTCGAGCACGAACATCGCCAGCGACCAGGGGGTCGGGAACGAGCGTCGCTCGATCGAGATCACCGCCGGCAGGTCGCTGTAGGCGAGCCTGCGGACCTTGACCTCCTGGTTCAGCTCACTGGGCCTTTTGGAAAGCGTCTCGCTCACGCCACCGCTCCGCGTCGGGGGGTCTGAGGTAGATCGGGGCGAGCCCGTCGCGGTCCTCTTCGTCCGCCGCTGCCGCCGCGATTGCACAGACGTGCCGCGCGGCGACCCGGTGGACGGGATCGGAATCGTCCGCTATGCGGACACCGTCTCGAGCCAGCTCTTGGCGAAAGCGTACCGCTCCGGAACCGGCGACTGCCGGGGTTTCCACCAGCTCGGAGACGCGCTCGGCCAGATCCTCGGGCCGGTAGACGGCGGGCTCCCAGAGTCGCTTCCCGTCCGGCGAGTAGAGAGCGGCGAAGACCTCGCCGCGCCAGCCGTCGAGCACAGCCAGCGCCGGGGCACCTTCCGCCGCCTCCCGGATGCCCCGCGCCAGGGCATCGAGCGTGCAGACGCCCCGCGCCGGCAGCCCGAGGCTGACGCCGAGGCCGTGCGCGGTCGCGATCCCGATCCGGACCCCGGTGAAGGTGCCGGGGCCGAGCCCGACCCCGAGCAGGTCGACCGCCCCCCAGCCGCCGGCGGCGGCCGCGGCCTTCTCGACCTCCGCCAGCAGCCCGGTCGAGTGCAGGGGCCTCCCCTTTGGGGAGAGCCCAAGCTGCGACTCGTGCAGGACCTCGCCGTCGCGCCAGGCGCAGGCGACGGTGTCGACCGTCGCGGTATCGAAGCCGACGACGATCAGCGGCGCGCTACCCCGTCACCTTGAAGGCCCAGGACCCGACTTTCTTGCCTTTGACGTACCAGCTGACGACGTGCCTGCCGGGGATCGTCGAGGTGATCTTGTTCACGTAGAGCGTCCCCTGTTCGGCTTCCTGGGCCTGGGCGCAGAGGTTTTTCCCACTCGGGAACTTGACGCAGACGCTGTAGGCGACATCCCCGTTCAAGCTTTTGAAGAAGGCGCCCTTCTTCGCTTTCCTCGGACAGGCGTGGGCGGGTTTGGCGTTCTTGGAGACCCCACACCCCACGTAGTGCTTGTAGGCGGCCGCGCCGGCCGTGGCGGGAACCGCGGTTGCCAGCAGTCCGCAGGTCAGCACCAATGCCGCGAGCGTCTTCAGTCCCTTCATCCGTCCTTGCCTTTCTGGTTCGAAAAATTCCGAGCGCCGATGCTACAAACTCGGCCCTCCCCTACCCGAACACCGTCAATTTGTGTGGGGTGCGGCCCACTCGACCTCGACCCGGCGCCGGTCCTCCCCCGCGTGCGCCAGCCGCACCGCGATCGCCGGGCGGCCGAGGCGATCGGCGCCGGCGTCGGGCCACTCGACGAAGGCGACGCCGTCGGGGCCGAGGTAGTCGTCGAGCAACGCCGGGTCCTCCCCCTCGAGGTCGGCGAGCCGGTAGAGGTCGAGGTGGGAGATCGGAAGGCGGCCGCCCGCGTAGCGCCGGCCGATCGTGAAGGTGGGCGAGGTGACCGGTTCGGTGATGCCGAGGGCGCGGCAGGCGCCGCGGATCAGCGTCGTCTTGCCGGCGCCGAGATCGCCGGAGAGGAGGACGAGGTCGCCCGGTTGCAGGCGCTCGGCGACGCGGGCGCCGAGGGCTTCGGTCTCCTCGGCACTGCCCGACTCGACGACCTCCGTCGTCGTCATCCGAAGAAGCCGAGCTGGTCGTCGCTGGGCGACGGCGGCGGGGACGTGTCGCCTACCTCCTCGTCGGCCTCGGCCAGTTCCTCGGCGCTGGGGACGTGGCCCGGCAGCGGCCGCTGCAGCAGCTCGGGGATCGTCGCGAAGTCGCCCCGCAGCGTCTCCTTCACCGCCGGCGTCCGCAGCGCCGCGGCGGGATGGAAGAGCGGCAGCAGGTAGACGGTGCGGCTGCCGAGGCTGTGCACCTGCGGGGTGCCGCGGACCTTGGTGATCCCGGTCTGGCTGCCGCTGAGCAGCTTCGTCGCGAAGTTGCCGAGGGTGCAGACGACCCGCGGCTCGATCAGTTTCACCTGCTCCCAGAGCCACGGCTCGCAGGCCTCGATCTCCAGCGGCTGCGGGTCGCGGTTGCCGGGCGGGCGCGACTTCAGCACGTTGGCGATGAAGACGTCCTCGCGCGAGAGGCCGATCTCTTCCAGCAGCTGGTTCAGCAGCTGCCCGGCGCGGCCGACGAACGGCAGCCCCTGCCGGTCCTCTTCGGCTCCCGGCGCCTCGCCGACGAACATCAGGTCGGCGTCGGCGTTGCCCGCCCCGAAGACCGCCTTGGTGCGGGTCTCGTACAGCGGGCATTTTTCGCAGTTCTGCACTTCTTTGTAGAGCTCGACCAGCTGCTCCCGCCGCTCCTCCGCGCTCGCGCTCACGGTCTCTCCCCCCTCGCCCGTCGCTTGCGCGACTCGCTCAAGCGGTCCTGCCGCGCCGCCTCCCGCTCGCGCCGCCGCGATTCGTCCCCGCGCACCTTCGCCCCCCGCGGCTGCCGCCCGGGTGGCGCCACCGTCGAGTAGCGCCGTCGCGTCCGCCCGGAGCCGCACTCCTTGCAGGCGACCTCAACCTCCGCCCGCACCAGCTCCTCGAACCGAGCCCCGCACGCCTCGCACTCGAACTCGTAGATCGGCATCGGCGCCAATCGTAGTTCGCCCGGTAGAGGAAACGGCGCCGGGGGAGCGAATGGGGTGCGGTGATGAAGGAATGGGGGCGTCTGAGGCGCGTCAGACGTGCCGGCAGCTGCACGGTCGCAGCAGCGATGGCCATCGCGATTGTCATCCCCGCACCCGCCTCTGCCCGCGGCGGCTTTGAGGTGCGGCAGCGCAGCCTCCACCTCGCCCTCTCCTCGATCGCCACCCGCGGCTACTCGGTCGGCGTCGAAACGCTCGGCCACCACCGGGTGATCATGTACGTCGAAAAGGGAAACCAGTTCGCCACCTACAGCGTCAGGGGCAAGGTCAGCCGCCACCGCATCAGGGCCGACTTCGGGCGCTTCGGCCGGGTCTCGCTCCACTTCCACGGCAAGCCGCGCAGGTTCGAGGTCGAGTCGAAGCAGAAGTCGACGAGGCCTCGTCGCCGCTGCAGCGGACGCCGGCCCGAACGCGAAGTCGGTCACTTCCGCGGCGCGATCGAATTCAAGGGACAGCAGGACTTCACCAAGCTTGCGGTCGGGAAGACTCCCGGCGAAGTGCGTCGCACCTACCGCCAGGTCTGCCGGCCGGTGCACCGACGACAGCAGGCCGGCATCAGCAGCAGCGCCAGCACCACTCCCCTCGGCTTCACCCTCTCGGTCCTCACCGCCCGCTCCCGGCTCGACGGGGTCCTGGTCCACTTCAACGCGATCAGCCTCGAATCTCCGCTCGGCATCCGCCTCCCCGGCGAAGGGTTGTTCTCGATCGTCAGCGCCTCGCTGCAGGAGCGGATCGGCCGTGTGCGGGTACTGCGTTCGACCGTCCAGACCGCCGACCCGGGCTCGGTCAAGGTCAGCCGCCGAAGCCGCCGCCCGTCGACCGCCCGCCTGGCGCTCGACTCGCCGTTCAGCGGCAAGGCCTTCTACCGAGGCCCGGCGAAGAAGTCGCCCGCAAGCTGGACCGGCTCGCTGAGCGTCCGGCTCCTGGGCAGCGGCTCGGTGCCCCTGGTCGGGCCGCATTTCCACGCGACCCTCTGCCGCGCCAGCGCCTTCAACCCGCGCAACCCCTGCTTCCGCCAGGCGGAAGCAAGCATCGCTAAGGCAACGGCTCCCACTCCCAGCCCTTAGCCGAGGCCAGGCTCTCCTCGCTGAGGTAGCGGCGGAACTCGTCCAGCTCGGCGGGCTCGACGCTGTAGACGTGGTCGGGTTCGGGGAAGTGGCGGCTGCGGACCTCGTCGCGGTATTGCTCGACGGCGGCGACCATCGTCTCGTGGACGTCGGCGTAGCGCTTGACGAATTTCGCCATGTGGCCGGTGGTGATCCCGAGCAGGTCGTGAAAGACGAGGACCTGGCCGGAGGTGCCCGGGCCGGCGCCGATGCCGATCGTCGGCACCTCGAGGCGCCCCGCGATTTCGTCGGTGATCGCCGAGGGGACGGCCTCGATCACGATCGCGAAGCAGCCGACCGACTGCAGCGCCAGCGTGTCCTCGAGCATTTTGATCGCGCTCTTGGCGTTCTTGCCCTGGGCTTTGTAGCCGCCGAGGGCGGTCGCGGTCTGCGGAGTGAGGCCGACGTGGCCCATCACCGGGATGCCGGACTGGACGATCGCCCGGGCGCGCTCGACGATGACGCCGCCGGCCTCGAGCTTGACCGCCTGGCAGCCGGTCTCCTTGATCAGGCGCTGGGCGTTGCGGATCGCTTCCTCGTTGCTCGCCTCGTAGCTGCCCATCGGCATGTCGCCGACCATCAGCGGCGTCTTCAGGCCACGGCGGACGGCCTTGCCGAGGACCAGCATCTCCTCCATCGAGACCAGCTTCGTGTCGGGGTAGCCGAGGACGACGTTGGCGGCGGAGTCGCCGACCAGGACGACGTCGACGCCGGCCGCCTCGGCCACAGTCGCCGAGGGGTAGTCGTAGGCGGTGACCATCACGATCGGTTCGCCGTTGGCCTTCATCTCGCTCAGGCGCGGCAGGCTGACGGGGCGGCGGTCGCCGCTCTCCGGCGCGGTGTGGGAACGGCCTCCTGAGCTCATTTGAGCAGCACCTCCGGGTGGCTGTCGACGGCTATTGCCTTGTTGTCGTCGTCGACGTGGACGACGACCGGGTCGTAGCGTTCGAGGTCCGCCTCGTCGTAGGCGCCGAACGAGGCGACGATGATCTTGTGGCCGGGCTCGACCAGGTGGGCGGCGGCGCCGTTCACCTGCATCGTCCCCGAGCCTGGCTCGCCGTCGATCACGTAGGTGACGAAGCGGGAGCCGTTGTCGACGTCCCAGACGTGGACCTGCTCGTTGGTGATCAGGTCGGCCCCGGCCATCAGCTCGGTGTCGATCGTGATCGAGCCGATGTAGTCGACGACGCAGTCGGTCACCGTCGCCCGGTGGATCTTCGACTTCAGCATCTGTCTCTGCACTTACGTCCTCCTGCCTCAGTTAGTCAAAAGTTGGATGAGTCAAAAGTTGAGTTGCTCAAGGGTTGGGTCAAGACGTTGTCGATCAGGCGCGCCGCGCCGACGCGGGCAGCGACGAGGATGAGCACCGGCCGGTCCGCGAGCGCCTGCACCGGCTCCAGCGTCTCGGCGTCGCGCGCCTCGAGGTACTCGGGCTCGATCCCGGCCGCGGCGAGCTCGCGCCGGGCGGCCTCGAGGCCGCTGCCGAGCCCGCCCTCGCGGGCGGCGCTCTCGGCGGCGGCGAGGGCACGCGAGAGCGCCGTGGCGCGCTCGCGGTCCTCGGGTGAGAGGTAGGCGTTGCGCGAGCTCATCGCCAGGCCGTCGGGCTCGCGCACGGTCGGCAGCACCGCGATCCGCACCGGGAAGTCGAGGTCGCGGACCATGCGGCGGATCACCACCGCCTGCTGGGCGTCCTTCTGGCCGAAGTAGGCGACGTCGGGGCCGACGAGGTTGAAGAGCTTGGCGACGACGGTGGTGACGCCGCGGAAGTGCTCGGGGCCGCGGCTGGAGGGGTCGCCGTCGAGGACGTTGGTGAGCGGATCGGTCACTTCGACATAGGTGGCTATGCGATTAAGACCATCGGGGTAGACCTCCTCGACCGAGGGCGCGAAGACGAGGTCGGCGCCGGCCTCGCCGGCGAGGCGCAGGTCGCGCTCCTCGTCGCGCGGGTAGCGGTCGAGGTCCTCGCCCGCGCCGAACTGGGTCGGGTTGACGAAGAGGCTCATCACCACCAGGTCGCACTCGGCGCGGGCGGCGCGGATCAGCGACAGGTGGCCCTCGTGCAGGTAGCCCATCGTCGGCACCAGCCCGACCGTCCGGCCTTCGCGGCGGGCGCCGTCGACGGCAGCGCGAAGGTCGGCCTTGGTGCGCAGAGCGGGAGCGGCCACGTTCGGACGAGGTTTATCGGTGAGGAGATCGGAGTTCATAGGTCCATGCCCTGGGGGTCACGGCCGTGCCCGGAAATTATAGGCCCACCGGCGCCCGATCCCTGGGAATTGACAGAAAGGGTTCCTTAACCGGTGATCCAGGTCGCCGCTGCTTCCGCAGAAACGGGAAAGACCACGACTGGCGGGAGGAAGCATGAGCTCGGATATCGACGCAGTGGTTCATGAGGCGGCACACGAGGCAGGCGAGGCCCTGGAGGGCGACACGCGAGCGGACTTCCTGAAGAAGGCGGGGCTGGCCGGGGGCGGCCTGGTCGGCGGCGGCGCCCTTCTCAGCGCCCTTACCCCGGCAGCCGCGATGGCGGCGGGCAGGGGGCGTCCGCCGGCGAAATTCGGCAAGGGCGACATCGGCATCCTCAACTTCGCTCTCACCCTCGAGTACCTGGAGGCCGCCTTCTACAACGAGGCGACCGCCAACCAGAAGAAGAAGTCCTTCATCAAGGACCCGCAGGCGCAGGTCTTTCTGAAGCGGGTGACCGCCGACGAGAACACCCACGTCGCCTTCCTCAAGAAGGCGCTCGGGAGCAAAGCCGTGAAGGCTCCGAAGGTCGACTTCGGCGGCACCACGGGGAAGGAAAAATCCTTCATCGAAACCGCGGTGGCGCTGGAGAACACCGGCGTCCACGCCTACTCGGGCCAGGCGGGCAACATCGAGACCCCGGCCTATCTCCTCGCCGCGCTCTCGATCGTCACCGTCGAGGCCCGCCACGCCTCGGTCGCCGGCCTGCTGCTGAAGCCGACGCCGAAGAACCTCTCGCCCGACGGGGCCTTCGACACCGGCCAGACCGCCGCTCAGATCCTCAAGGCCGTCGAAGCAACCGGCTTCCTCCAGTAGTCACCCCTCGGAACCGGCGAAGTCGATCCTCCGGATCGGCTTCGCCGGCGCTCCGGCGGCGATCGTCGCGCCCTCGACGTCGCGGTTGACCACCGAGTTGGCGCCGATCACGCAGCGGTCGCCGACCGTGACGCCGCTGGTGACGACGCAGTTGACGCCGAACCAGCAGTTGGAGCCGATCCGCACCGGCCCCTTCGAGGTGAAGCCCTGCCAGGTGATCGGCTGTTGGGGGTCGTCGTAGCGGTGCTCGGCGTCGCCGACGAAGCAGCCGTTGGCGCACATCGTGTGGTCGCCGATCCTCACGCTCTCCTGGGCGGCGATCATCACGTTGCGGTTGAGGAAGCAGCCCTCGCCGATCTCGATCCGCGCCCCCGGCGCCAGGGTCAGCCAGCAACCCGGCTCCAGCAGCGTCCCGGCTCCGATCTTCAGCCGCCCCTCGTCGAGCGCCTCCAGCACCTCCCCCTCGACCGGGAAGCGGATGAAGAAGCCGCCGCGGGCGGCATGCCGGTTGATCCGCCAGCGCCGCAGCAGCCGGTGGTTGCGCTCGTACCAGCGCCGCTTCACCCACCACAACCGCCACCCGCTCGTAGCCACGCGCCCAGCCTAGACGTAGACTGCGCCGATGGCAGAGCTGCGCGGCGGCATCGATCTCGGCGGGACGAAGATCCAGACGGCGGTGATCGACGCCGACGGCAAGGTCCTCGGCGAAGCGCGTGAGCCGACGCCGACCGAAGGCGGCCCCGAAGACGTCGCCGAGGCGATGGCCAAGGCGCTGCGCGAAGCGGCCGAGGGCGCCGACGTCGAGACGAGCGAGCTGGCGGGCGTGGGAGTCGGCTCCCCCGGCGACGCCAACGAGAAGACCGGCGTCGTCTCCTCGGCGAAAAACCTGCCGGGTTGGACGGGCAGCTTCCCGCTCGGCGAAAAGCTGAGCGAGGCGCTCGGCACCGAGGTCAAGGTCGGCAACGACGTCCAGGTCGCGACCGAAGCCGAGTTCCACCTCGGCGCCGGCAAGGAGTTCGAGAGCCTGATCGGGGTCTTCTGGGGGACCGGCGTCGGCGGCGGCCTCGTCCTCGACGGCAAGCCCTGGCTGGGCCGCGGCGCCGCCGGCGAGATCGGCCACGTCGTCGTCAAGCGCGACGGCCACAAGTGCCCCTGTGGCCGCCGGGGCTGTCTCGAGGCCTACGCCGGCCGCAAAGCGATGGAAGAAGAGGCGCACAGACGGCACGACGAGGGCGAGAAGACCGACCTCTTCAAGCTGATGGAGAAGCACGAAAAACCGCGCCTGACCAGCGGCATCTGGGAGCGCGCCCTCGACCACGAAGACAAGCTCGCCGAGCACTTGATCGAGCGCGCGATCGAGGCCCTCGGCACCGGCATCGCCTCGGCGATCAACCTGCTCGACGTCGAAGCGGTGATCATCGGCGGCGGGCTCGGCATCCGCTTCGGCGAGCGGCTGATGGACCCGCTGATGGAGGAGATGTGCAAGCACCTCTTCGTCGACGAACGCCCGCCGGCGGTGCGGGTCGCCTCGCTCGGCGACCTCGGCGGCGCGATCGGCGCCTCCCTCCTCGTCTCCCGCTGAGGTGACGACCCACCTGCGGACCCTCGGCCCCGCCCCGGGCGTCCTCGCCTTCTACGACGGCCGGGTCGAGGGATACCGCTTCGCCCCGGAGCCGAACTGGGTCGACGAGGGAGCGCTCTCGCTCGGCACCGCCGGCTTCGCGGTGGTCGAGGGCGAGGAGGCACTCGTCTACGACACCCACACCACGCCCGAGCACGGGCGCTGGATCCGGGGGGCGCTGGAAGCGGAGGGCGTGCGCCGCTTCACCGTCCTGCTCAGCCACTGGCACCTCGACCACGTCGCCGGCAACGAGGCCTTCGCCGACTGTGAGATCCTCGCGGGCGCCCGCACGGCGCAGCTGCTCGCCGAGCATCGCGAGGCGATCGAAGCCGGGGAGCACGAGGGGCCGCCGGGCATCTCGCCACTCGTCCTCCCCACCCGCGCCTTCGAGGGCCGGGCGACGCTGCGGGTCGGCGGGCGCGAGCTGGAAGCGATCCCGGTCGACGTCCACAGCGACGACGCGATCGTCCTCTGGGACCCGGCGGCACGACTCCTGTTGGCGGGAGACACGGTCGAGGACACCGTCACCTACGTCGACGAGCCCGACCACTTCGAGGCGCACCTGCGCGACCTCGACCGCCTGCTCGCGCTCGAGCCCGAGGCGGTGCTGCCCGCGCACGGGGATCCCGAGGTGATCGCGGCGGGCGGCTACGGCCCCGGCCTCCTCTCGGCCACCCAGGACTACATCCGCCTGCTGCAGCGGATGCCGGCGGAGCCGGAGCTGCGCGACCTTGCCCTCGCCGATCTACTGGCCGCGCAGCTGGAGCGCGGCGACATCCACTGGTTCGAGCCCTACGAGCGCGTCCACCGCGAGAACGTCGCGACCGCCCTAGACGCGTCCTGACGCCTGGCGCTGGTTGCGCGCGACCGCGTCGACCAGGACCGCAAGCAGGAGGACGCCGCCGGTGACCATGAACTTGACCGCCGAGGAGAGGGCGAGCAGGTCCATGCCGTTGGAGATCGAGCCGATCACCAGGGCGCCGAGCAGGGCCGTCCAGACCGAGCCGCGGCCGCCGAAGAGGCTGGTTCCGGCGATCACCGGGCCGGCGATCGCCAGCAGCAGGAGTTCGTTGCCGCCGGAGTTCTGGTTGACCGCGAGCAGGCGCGAGGCGGCCAGGATCCCGCCGATCGCCGCCATCGTCCCGGCGATCCCGAAGACCGCGATGCGGATGCCGTTGACGCTGATGCCGGCCCGGCGCGCCGCCTCGGCGTTGCCGCCGACCGCGAAGACGTGGCGGCCGAAGCGGGTCATCTTCACCACGTACTCCATGCCGACGACGAAGCCCATCAGGATCAGCAGCGCCAGCGGCAGGCCGCGGTCGGAGTTGAGGACAACGATCGCGACGATCACCACCACCGCGACCGCAATGAAGCGGACGATCAGCCCGGTCGGGTTCTGGGCGTCGAGCCCGGCGTCGCGGCGGCGTTTGTAGCCGATCGCCAGCACGGCGCCGTAGCCGGCGATCGCGATCGCGGCGAAGATCCAGCCGACCGCGTCGGAATAGAAGGTGTTGGCGAGGCCGGTGATTTTCGGGTCGGTGAGGTTGATCGACCCGGTCGACCCGAGCACTTGCAACAACGCCCCCTGCCAGGCCAATAAGCCCGCCAAGGTGACGACGAACGAGGGGACGCCGAAGCGGCTGAAGAGGGAGCCCTGCAGGAGCCCGATCGCCAGGCCGACCACCACCGCGGCGGCGATCGCCAAGTAGGGGCTCCAGCCGTGCTGGACGTTGAGCACCGCCATCACCGCCGCCGCCAGCCCGCTGACGGCGCCGACCGAGAGGTCGATCTCCCCCAGCAGGAGGACGTAGACGATGCCGACCGAGATCAGCCCGACCGCGGTGATCTGCAGCATCAGGTTGGTCAGGTTCTCGGCCGAGAGGAAGCGGTCGTTCTCGAACTGGAAGATCGCCCAGATCAGTGCCAGGCCGATGACGACGCGCAGTGAGGCGAGGTCGCCCTGGACGATCCGCCGCAGCGTCTCGCGGCGACCGTCGCGCTGGCCGCCCCCCGCAACCTTGTCTTCGGCGCTCTGAACCGTCTCGGTCATCGCTCCTCCCGCTCTGCCTCGATCTCGGCCTCGTCGGCCCTGTCCACCTCGCCTTCCGAGCTGGCGCCGGTGATCGCGCCGACCACGTGCTCCTCGGTCGTCTGCTGGGCGTCGAACTCGCCGCCGGCGCGGCCGAGCCGGAGGACGAAGATCCGGTCGGCGACTTCGAAGACGTCGGCGAGGTTGTGGCTGATCACGACCACGCCGAGGTCGCGCTCCTTGAGGCGGCGGATCAGGTTCAGCACCTGCGCCGTCTGGGCGACGCCGAGCGCCGCGGTCGGCTCGTCGAGCAGGACGACTTTCGGATCGCCCAGGAGCGAGCGCGCCACCGCGACCTGCTGGCGCTGGCCGCCGGATAGCGTCCCGACCTCGCTGCGCAGGCTGGGGATCGTCACCGCCAGGTTCGAGAGCAGGTCGCTGGTCTGGTGCTCCATGTCGGCCTCGTCGAGCTGCCTCGACAACTGCCCGGGCCCGGGCGAGATCTCCTCGCGGCCGAGGAAGAGGTTGGCGACGACGTCGAGGTTGTCGCAGAGGGCGAGGTCCTGGTAGACGGTCGCGATCCCCAGTTCGACCGCGTCCTGGGGTTTGCCGATCTTGACTTCGTTGCCTTCGAAGCGAAACTTGCCTTCGTCGGCTTCGTGGATGCCGGCGATCGCCTTCACCAAGGTCGACTTGCCGGCGCCGTTGTCGCCGACGAGTGCGACCACCTCGCCGGCGTGCACGCCGAAGTCGACCCGGTCCAGAGCCTGGACCGGGCCGAACCTCTTGCTGACTTTCTCCAGCTCCAGGAGCGGAGCGTCAGACGCCACTCAGATCACCCGGAGATCCCGGCTTCTTTGCACGCGGACTTGTACGGCCCGGTGCAGAGTTCGCCGGCGGTGACGAACCCGTCCGCGACGACCGTGCTCTTGACGTTGTCTTTGGTCACGGCGACCGGTTCGAGGATGGCCGACGGGACCTTGACTTTGCCGTTGTCGACTTCTTCGGTGATTTTGTCCTGCGGGACTTCTTCGCCTTCGGCAAGGGCGATCGCGATTTCGGCGGAGACCGTGGCCTCCGGTTCGATTTCCTTGTAGATCGTCATGTACTGCTGGCCGGCGAGGATCCGCTGCAGGCCCGCGACGGTCGCGTCCTGACCGGTGACCGGCTTTTCTTCGGGGTTGATCCCGGCACCCTTCAGCGCCGCGATCGCGCCGCCGCCGGTGTCGTCGTTGGCGGCGTAGATGCCGGCGAAGCCGTTGTTGCCGAGGGCCGTGATCGCCTGCTGGGCCTCGCGCTGGGCGTTTTCGGCGGACCAGCCGGGGGTGTCGTATTCCTTGGCGATTTCGACCCCGGCGGCTTCGAATCCCTTATGGGCTCCGGCTTTGAAGCCGGCGGCGTTGGGGTCGGCCGGGTCGCCGTTGATCATGATGATCGGCCCGCTCGGGCTACCGTCTTCTTTCAGTTTTTCGGCCAGCGTTTCCGCTTGCAGTTCGCCGACTTTTTCGTTGTCGAAGGAGATGTAGGCATTGACTTCGCCGTTTTCGATCAGGCGGTCGTAGCTGACCACAGGCACGTTCTGGGCCTGCGCCTTTTCGGCGATCGCCGCGGCCGATTTCGCGTCCATCGGGTCGACGACCAGCACTTCGGCACCCTGGGTCAGCGCCGCTTCAGCCTGGCTCTGCTGCTTGGAGGCGTCACCGCCGGCGTTGCTGTAGAGGACTTCGCATTCTTCGCACTTTTCTTCGACTGCCTTTTCGAAGTCGGGCTTGTCGTCCGATTCGTAACGGGGCGTTTCGTTTTCCGGCAGCAGGAGGGCGATCTTCGGCCCACCTCCACCGCTGCTGCCACCGCAGCCGGCTACCAAGAGGCCGATCGCGAGCAGCGCACACCCGACAATCGACAGTCGCTTCAACAACACTGAATGGGACATAGCCCTCCTCCTCGGGGATCTTCACCCGCACGGCTACCCATTCAGTTGGTTTTCATACCTTTTCTTTTCCCCGCAAATGAGGGGGAAGTCAGGCGGCGACCGGCTCGCGCCGTGAGGAGCGCTTCGGCTTCGCCGGCTCGACCAGCTCGGCGAGGAAGCGGCCGGTGTAGGAGCCGCGCACCGCGGCGACCTCCTCCGGGGTGCCGATGGCGACGATCTCGCCGCCGCCTTCGCCGCCCTCGGGGCCGAGGTCGACGAGCCGGTCGGCGGTCTTGATCACGTCGAGGTTGTGCTCGATCACGACCACCGTGTTGCCGGCGTCGACGAGGCGGCCGAGCACGTCGAGCAGCCGCTGCACGTCGGCGAAGTGGAGGCCGGTGGTCGGCTCGTCGAGGATGTAGAGGGTGTCGCCGGTGGCGACTTTGGAGAGCTCGGTCGCAAGCTTGACCCGCTGCGCCTCGCCGCCGGAGAGCGTCGTCGCCGGCTGGCCGAGGCGGATGTAGCCGAGGCCGACGTCGTTGAGGGTGCGCAGGCGGCGGGCGATCTTCGGCACGTTCTCGAAGAACTCGACCGCGTCGGCGACCGACAGCTCCAGGACGTCGGCGATGTTCTTGCCTTTGAAGCGGACCTCGAGCGTCTCGCGGTTGTAGCGCTTGCCGTGGCACTGCTCGCAGGGGACGTAGACGTCGGGCAGGAAGTGCATCTCGATCTTGATCTGGCCGTCGCCCTTGCAGACCTCGCAGCGGCCGCCCTTGACGTTGAAGCTGAAGCGGCCCGGCTT